>ERZ773005.180-NODE-180-length-59028-cov-3.682516_pt1 | contig 59028 bp, 49 predicted proteins | sample MGYA00580666_ERZ773005 | MGnify/ENA primary metagenome ERZ773005 (study PRJEB29015, sample SAMEA2737999) | human oral metagenome | biome: human oral; feature: human-associated habitat; material: dental | place: China | collected 2061 ...
GTGGGAGTGAACTTCGCCGGATCGTCGAGTTCGAGATCGCCGTAGACCTCATCAGTAGAGATGTGGTGGAAGCGCACCTTGTGGCGGCGCACAGCCTCGAGGAGGGTGTAGGTGCCGACAAGGTTCGTCATAATGAAAGGCGAGGGATCGTTGAGGGAGTTGTCATTGTGCGACTCGGCGGCGAAGTGAACAACGGCATCCGAGCCTGCGACAACGGAATCGACGAGATCGGCATCCGCGATATCACCCTCGACGATCTTCAGGCGCTTCGCCTGTTCCTCGGTGATGTCGCTGAGCGAGCCACGATTGCCGGCATACGTGAACTTGTCGAGGACGACGACATCGACATCGGTGTGATCCTCGAGGAGGGTATGAACGAAATTCGCTCCAATGAAACCGGCTCCACCGGTGACGACAATCCGCACGAGAGATCCCTTTCGACAGTGAGAAGCAGTCCCACCCATTATGCCGTACATGACTGAGAAGTCATTGAACGTTGAGTCAGCGTGCACTGAGGAAGGGCTGCTTCCGCTTCGCTCGGTGCGAGTCGCGTCAATTCAGCGAACCGCATCCCTGACTGCGAGGAGGAAGGTCCTTCCGAATTTCGTCGTCGGTTCGAGAACCGCACCCTCGGCCCATTCATTCCATGCATTGATGAATACGATGCGCTCGGAGCGTTTTCTTACCATAAGGGAATCAATGTGCGCGCCAAGCCAGCGGCGGAAGGTATAGGGATTCGATCCGTACCAGACCTCAGGTCTCCACTGCCGACGAGCGGTGTTATCGAAATTGACCATGACGCCGGGGTAGCGGTCCGCAGCGCTCTCTCGTGCTTTGATGATCGAGGCATCTGCGGTCGCCCGGTAGCTCATGAAGTTGCCCCTCCACCGCGAGTCGAAGCCGACCGTTTCTGCAGGTCCGGCGACCCACGGGAGATTGTGCGGGGGGAACTCCAAGGTCCCGTCGATTTCCTCGCGCGAACCCGCATCGACGGCATCGAAGTCCTGAGCGACTTCAACCGAAATGATGAGAAGCTCACCGACGCCATTATTTCTGGCGCGTTCGCGCCAGGTACGTGCGACCCGACCGAAATCCGTCATCTGTCCTGGGCGGTAGACCGCAATAAGAGCCTTTCCTTCGACTCGCATGTACCGCGGATCTTTGAGGAACTCCATGACATCGTCGATGAAGTCCTCAGCGGGAACGCTCTCGTAGTCTTGCCCGATGAGAATGTCTTGAGATCTTCCATCCCAACGCCGCGTCCAGTTCTCATTCGCCCACATGATGCAGAAGGGGAAATCGACATCTGAGGCAAGTAAGGACTCGATCGGAACGTTGAGGAGACGCTCGCCGGAGAACCAGTAGTAGTAATACATGAATCCGGCGATTCCGTGAGCGGATGCGAGCCGCGCCTGTTCACGCCGTACCTCATCGTTCCTCAGATCGTAGAAACCGAGGTCCGTGGGGATCTTCGGCTGATAGTGACCTTTGAAAGCCGGTATCGCACCGGCGACATTCGTCCATTCCGTGAATCCTTTCCCCCACCAGACGTCATTGTGGGGGGAGGGATGGAACTGGGGGAGGTAGAAGGGAATCACGCTCGCCCGTTCAGAGGTCATCGCTTCAGGGGCGTAAAGGCCGACGAGGCTGCTCTGATCCTCAACATCCTCAAGTTCCTCAGTGCTCTTCATGACGAGGCCGGCTTCCTCCGCGAGAATGCCGATGATCCTCTCCACAGCATGCGCGGTGGTTCCATCAACCTGTCCCGCTTCAATATCGAAGTCCTCGGTGACAAGATTGAGGGAGCGCAATCCCTGGAGGACGAATCCCCTGCACCAGTACATCGAACCCGAGGGGAAGCGCAATGCACGCGAATCAACGCCGAGCTCTATACGTCGTAGCAGCTGACGGACGATGCGTTCGTCGCCGCCCCAAAACTGCGGGCCGACGATGGAACCAGGGGCCGTGACAATGCCGAGATCAGAGTCGGCTGCGAAGGAAGCGATGATCCTCTCAATGTTCTCGCCGGATGCCAGTAGCGAGTCGAGGAATTGGGTCCTCCACCCCTCGCCCGAGCCTGAGAGCTCATCATGCTCGGCGCGCCATGGGCTCTTTTTCGTGTGAACCTTGAGGATGAGATCGTACTGGTCGAGCACCCCTGAATTGACGAGATGAATCATCGGCAGAATGTCTCGCCCGCGGTTCTCACAATCGACGACGACCCCGCGCTGCATCTGTCCGAGCTCTTCGGGCAGCCGGATCGGTTTGCCGGACACATTCGTCACGTACAGGTCGAAGGGAAGGGGAATGAGGGCGACCTGCTCGAAGAGTTCATCGATCAGATCGACGTAGAAACAGTTGATGACCACGCCGATCCGGCTTGTCGTCCCCGTCTGCATCCAGTCGTACGTCCGCCAGACATCGGGGAATCCTGAATCCTGGCGCCCGCCCTGACGCGCAAGATAATTGACGAAGTCTGCGCAGTGCAGGGCTCTGCTGCCGTGGATGCTCCCCGTGGTCAAAAGGTCCACACCCATTTGGCGGGCTCTGAAACCGTAGTGCTTGGCTCGTCGAACGGCTCCGTGAACCGTAATCCTTCGCATCTTCATCCTTACCATTCACGAATATCGGTGTGGAAACGTTGCTTGACATACCGCGCTACGGCGGGCCTCTGATCGGCAAGATCGGGATGGGTCATCATCGTCCGTTTGACGAAGGGAATACCTGCTTCGAGGAGCGCTCGCCATCCTTCGATCGTCGGATTGCTGTTCTCGGTGCCGAAGTCGGACGCTGCGACGAAGACATCCCAGGAGTATGCCTGTTCGAAAGCGTGGCGACTCAGTCCCAGTTCGTATCGTTCGACGACTTCCTCTTTCGATGGTTCGACCCGAATAGAGTTGAAGAAGACCCTCCAGGCCGCATCCTCAAGCACCCCGTCGTGAAAGCAGAGGAAGAAACTCTGCAAGTGGCGAACGATCTGGTAGGACATCGTCATCGCGCGAATATCGGGCCCCGGCGAGCACGCCCAGTCGAGAAGCCAGGAAATGTCCGAGAAGGGGCCGAGAAGAGAATCGTTCGTGAGGAGAACGCGTTGTGCGCGACGGATCTGGGGGAAGACGCCCAGGCCAGTCGACCACGATCCGAAGTCGTAGCCAAGGTTCGGCCGACGCAGGATGACTGTGGAATCGGGAAGACCATGAGGGAACTCCAGGGGAGCGTCGAGCTCGCAGGTTGACACGAGCACGGGAAGGAATCCCGCAGCATCGAGCTGTTGGAGATAAACGGATAAAGACCTGCTTTGCTCCGCGCCCGACGAGTATTGCGCGACAAGGGCAACTCTCTCAAGCTCTCCTTCGGGAAGGGTCCCTCTCTCGAGGTGAATCCGCCCCTTGACGACATCGCTCACCAGAGGCCGTCCGTGGACTCTCTCGGTCATCGATCGCCTCGCGTTCCCAAGCGCAGTGGCGCAGTGACCCTCCATGAGAGCGATCGCCTCAGCATACGCAAATGCTCCCAGGAATCCTCCAGTTTAGCTTGAACGCTCGCGAGTTCTTCGTTGAGTCGCTGAATCTCCTGCTGATTCGCGGCGATCTGCTGATTCGCGTTGCGTAGCGCCGCACGAAGACGATGGAGCTCGATCTTTTCAGCGTCCTCTTCGCGGTGCTCACTCATGGTCCTCTCCCTCCTTCAGCGATGCTTGGACGGGCACCGAGGACCACGTCCCGGGGGGCAGGCAAACGAGTCCGGGTTCGGCGATCACGTGGTCCGCACGCACAACGAAGTCCTCAAGCTTCTCAGCGTAGTCCACCGCCTGGCCTCTCCGGTGGAGCGCACCTGTGAGCCAGTAATGTCCCGGCTGAACGATGAGGTCTTCGATGCGGTAGTCGATCGCCCAGGTCCCCGCAGGAAGATCGTAAAGAACCCCTGAGTGCTTCGAGTTCGGGCCGGCAACGACGAGGCCCGTATCGGTTGTCACGGCGATCCCGACTTCAATCTCGTCCATCTCCTCGTAGGCGTCAATAATCAGGCGAACCGTCGCGGGCTTCGCCGATGAGAGGACGGAGATGCGCTGTCTTTCCGCATCGTAGTATTCAACTGACTGGATTCTGCATTCCCCAGTGCCCTGGCGATTGTGGTAGTCATCGATTCGAGCCTGGTCGGAGGCGCCGATCGAGGCGGCTCGCGCAGTGTTCTCCTGCTCATTCACCTCTTCGAGGTACGCGGAGACGACCTCGTGGGAGGGGCCGATTTTTCGGACTTTTCCGTGATCAAACCACACGCACTCATCACACATCTCCTGAGCGAGAGATAAAGAATGCGTTACGAGGGCAATCGTCGTCCCCTTCTCGCGCAAAAGGCGCATGAACTCGAAGCATTTGCGTTGGAAGTTCTCATCTCCGACGGCAATGATCTCATCGACGATGAGGATCGTCGGGGTGACGGCGACGGCAACCGCGAAACCGAGGCGGACCGCCATACCCGAGGAATAGACCTTGACTGGCTCGTCGATGAATGCGCCAATGTCCGCGAAGTCGATGATCCAATCGAGAGAGTCATCGATCTGTTTCTTCGTACGGCCCAGGATCGCCCCGTTGAGATAAATGTTCTCTCGACCGGTCAGCTCGCCGTGGAAGCCCGCCCCCAGCTCAAGCAGAGCATCAACCGAATCGGTCACACGAACGCTTCCGCTGCTCGGACGGTAAACGCCGGCAAGGATCTTCAGCATCGTCGATTTGCCCGAGCCGTTGTGGCCGATAAGACCGAAGGTCGTCCCCTTGCGGATCTTGAAAGAGACGTCGTCGAGAGCCTTGAATTCAGAGGTCTTCTTCGATAGACCGCGAACGAAGATCTCCTTCGCGGTCGAGCGCTGATCCGAGTGTACGCGGAAGCTCTTCGAGACATTCTCGACTTCGATGGCGTATTCGACTCTATCTTCACTGCTCGCCATCATCAGATCCTCTCTCCTAGGTCCCCGCCCCACCGTCTGTGGACCACAACGGCTGCAATGAGGGCGAGCGCGGTCCACGCCAGACAACCGATCCACAAGGATGCGCTTCCAGGTGTCAGGTCGTAGGTGAGGGCTCTGAACAATGTGACGAACTGAGCCATCGGCATCGCCATGATGAGGTCGTGGAGCGGGATTCCAAACTTCGTCGCAGGAATGATCGCAGGGTTGTAGATGATGGGTGTCGCGTAGAACATCAATTGCAAGAAGACGCCAACGAGATGAGCGAGATCTCGGATGAACACGTTCCAGATCGCGACGACAACGGCGAGGGAGGCAACGAAGATGACGAGGAGGAGAAGGAAGAGAGGAACGAGAAGCCAGGTCCACGAGATGTTGCCGAGGATGAGCAGCACGGCGAGGAGGATCCCGACTTCGATGAGCGATTGGACGCCGACCGCGAGGCACGCCCCGAGAATCGGAGCAGCAGCCGGGAAGTAGACCTTCTGGAGGAGGCCTCCCGTGCCGAGTATGCCCATGATCGCCGAGTTGATGGAATTCTGGAAGAAGCTCCAAATCGTCAGGCCAGCGAACATCCACACCGCCAAGATTCCAATTCCGGCATGCCGAGAGGCGATCTCCGGATAGGGCATCTTGAACAGTCCACCGAAAACGAGGGTGTAGATTCCCAGCGTGGCGAGGGGGACGACGAGTGACCAGAGCCAGCCGAGCGCGGTCCCGTTGAATTTCGACTTAAGATCACGCTGCCCGAAAGCGCGGATCAGAGTCCATTGTTGGCCCATGGGCTTGGCGGGTCTGACGTTCGACCGTTGCGGTGCATCCACGTAGAGTCCCCTTTCATTCGAGAAACATGCTAGCCGTTCATTGGCCCGGTCCCACAGGCGGAACACCTAAAGGACCCGTGCGTCCGCGGCAAGCATCGAGGATCCCCCGCGCAATCATCGTGATGCGCTCCCGACGGGGCGGGACGAACAGGGTATTGAATGTGCAGTACTTCATGAGCCATATGCCGTATCCGAGGGTCCAGGGTACTCCGAGGAATCCGGATCGCATGAGGAGGAGCGTGTTGCGGGACAGGTAATAGTTGCGCACCGGCCCATGAAGGTGGACTGGTTGCTTCCTCCCGGGAATCCGTACGGTTTCGTCACCCAGGCTGTGCCCCATGTGTACGCCGGTCGCGCATATGAGGGACCAGCCGAGGGCCCGGGCGCGCAGACCCCACTCGAGATCGACGTGATCGATGAACAGGGCATCGTTCATCATCCCAATATCATCGATCGCGGCGAGGTCGATGAGGCAGCCCGATGCGATGAGGAACGGGACGGCCAGGAGAGGGCGTTCAAGCTCATGCGGAGCGGCTCTGCGCGGACCCCATCGCCGAGCGACGTAGACGAGTTGATCCCCGCCGGGCTTGAGTTCGCCAACAAGGGGGCCGACCGCAGCGACACGCCCTTCGCATTGTGCCCTTCGCAAAGCGGCAACAAGATCGGAGACCATGTTGGGTGGAGGAAGAGAATCATCATCGGAGAGAAGGACGAGCCCGCACCCGCACTCACGCGCGTATTCGATTCCCACGTTCTGCGCATGTGCGATTCCAGTGTTGTCTTCTAGGGCGATGAGGGCGGCGCCGTGGGACTCACAGGCGTCCTCGATCCACCTTCGCCCCTCCTGCTTGGAGGCATTGTCGACGACGACGATCTGATCGCACTGCGAAGTGAGGGTGCCGATGAGACCCTCAACCTCCTCGGAGGGATTATAGGTGACGACGACTGCGCAGACGCGATTGTTCATGGGCAAAAGCGCCTACGATCACTGCTCGAGCAGGTCGAGCAGGTATTGGCCGTAACCGGACTTGACGAGGGGTTCTGCCCGCTGGCGTAGGCCCTCGTTGTCAATGAAGCCCATTCTCCAGGCGACTTCTTCGGGGGCTCCGATCTTCATGCCCTGGCGAGCCTCGACGGTGCGGACGAAAGCGGTCGCATCCGCGAGGGAGTCGAAGGTGCCGGTATCGAGCCATGCGGTGCCGCGTGGCAGGACTTCGACTTGAAGCTTCCCCGCCTCCAAGTAGGTGCGGTTGACGTCGGTGATCTCGTATTCGCCTCTAGCTGAGGGCTTGAGGTTCTTCGCGATTTCAACGACGTTGTTGTCGTAGAAGTACAGGCCCGGGACCGCGTAGTTCGATTTCGGTTTGGCGGGCTTTTCCTCGATGGACAGGGCTTTGAAGTTCTCATCGAATTCGACGACACCATATGCGCTCGGCTCAGACACGTAGTAAGCAAACACGGCTCCACCATCGGGGTCGACGTGGCGGCGCAGTTGAGAGCCCATGCCCGGACCGTAGAAGATATTGTCGCCCAGGACGAGAGCGGCCGAGTCAGTGCCGATGTGATCCGCGCCGAGGACAAAGGCCTGGGCGAGGCCGTTGGGGACTTCCTGAACCGTGTATGTGATGTTTACGCCGAGTTGTAAGCCATCGCCGAGGAGGCGATGGAAGCTCGGCGCGTCGTGCGGTGTCGTAATGACCAGGACGTCTTGTATGCCTGCGAGCATGAGGGTCGACAGGGGATAGTAGATCATCGGTTTGTCGTACACGGGTACGAGCTGTTTGGACGTCCCCAAGGTGATTGGATTCAGGCGCGTACCCGAACCTCCGGCGAGGATGATGCCCTTCATTGGTAACTCCTTACACGTCGACTGATTATGGAGGTCGTGGAGCCATTATGCCCAGGGGCAGGTGGGGGGCGGGGCGAGTGGGTTCGGCGAGTCCAGCGCCTTGCATTGCATCTTCATCCTCTCAGGGGAAGTCCACTACTATCCTTGGAAGGGTTCGATCGCTTCAAGGGTGATCGATGTTGTCTAGGAGCGTTCATGTCTGATGCTGTCACCGGGAAGCCTCTCGGTATTGAGGAGACCCCGATCCCTGGCTTCTTGAGGATCGACCTGACCGTCCACGGTGACAATCGCGGCTGGTTCAAGGAGAACTGGCAACGCGAGAAAATGCTCGCTCTGGGCCTGCCCGACTTCCAGCCCGTGCAAAACAATGTTTCTTTCAACGACGAGGTCGGGGTGACTCGCGGTATCCATGCAGAGCCCTGGGATAAATTCGTTTCGGTCGCAACGGGGCGGGTCTTCGGCGCTTGGGTCGACTTACGGGAAGGGCCTTCCTTCGGTACCGTCTACACGACGATCATCGATCCTTCCGTCGCCGTCTACGTCCCTCGAGGGGTCGGCAACTCTTACCAGACACTGGAGCCGAACACCGCCTACACCTATTTGGTGAACGACCACTGGTCACCTGATGCCACCTACACCTTCCTCAACCTCGCCGATGAGACCGCAGCCGTCGACTGGCCGATCCCTCTTGCTGAGGCGATTTTGTCCGATAAGGACAGGGCTCACCCCCACATGGCGGAGGTCACTCCCTTCCCCGCTCCTACCCCTACGGGCAAACGCGTCCTCGTCACTGGAGCCAATGGACAGCTCGGACGCGAACTCATGCGCCAATTGCCTCAAGCCGGGTACCAGACGACCGGCGTCGATTTGCCTGAGATTGATATTTCCGATGCGAAGGCTATGGATGCCTTCGATTGGAGCTGCTTCGACATCATCATCAATGCGGCAGCCTGGACGAATGTTGACGGCGCAGAGACGCCTGAGGGACGCCCTCTGGCGTGGCGCGCCAATGCGATGGGACCAGCGAACCTCGCCAAAGCAGCCTCCGCACATGACCTGACGCTCGTGCACATCTCGAGCGAATACACCTTCGATGGGAGCTGCGGCCCCCACAGCGAAGACGAGGCTCCCTCGCCCCTGGGTGTCTACGGCCAGTCCAAAGCGGGGGGCGACGCAGCGGTCGTTGCGACGCCCAAGCACTATCTCGTGCGTACCTCCTGGGTCGTCGGCGACGGCAAGAACTTCATTAAAACCATGCTTTCCCTCGCCGAGAAGGGAATCCGCCCCTCTGTCGTCGCCGACCAGATCGGTCGCCTCACCTTCACCACCGATCTCGCTGCCGGGCTCCTTCACCTTCTCGAAACGAAACCTGAATACGGTACCTACAATCTCAGCGGCGAAGGTGAGTCCGTGTCTTGGGCGGAGATCGCCAAACGCGTCTACGAACTCGCCGGTCACGATCCTGCTGAAGTTACCCCGGTCACCACGCAGCAGTATTTCTCCGGTAAAGAAGGCATCGCGCCCCGTCCACTCGACTCGCGTCTGAGTCTTGGCCGAATCGAAGCCACTGGTTTCACCCCGCAAGACTCCATGAAAGTGCTCGACACCTATGTTCGGAGCTTGGTGTGAGACTCCCCTTGTTCTCCCCTGCGCGTCAATCCGCAGCCCAGGCGCCGACACAGCCCACCGACGCTGAGGGCACTCCCCCGCGCCGCGCGTCGAATCTCCTTCATTCCCGACTCCGCTGGTTGTTTGGTCCTCTCCTCGCGGTCTCAATGATCGTGACGGGACTTGGCTGGGTCCTCGCCTCTCCTGTCGGTGCCTCACCTGATGACGACTACCATCTCGCTTCGATTTGGTGCCCTCGCCCGGTGGGAGAATCCTGCGAGACCCGGGTCATTGACGGCGAAGTGAACGTCCGCGTGCCCGAACCGATCGCGAAGGCTTCCCACTGCTTCGCCTTCAAAGGCGAGGTTTCCGCAGCCTGCACCCTCCCCTACCTCAACGAGAACAACGGATACACGCGACGTTACGACGAAGGGAATTATCCGAAGGGCTACTACCGTTTCCATCACCTGTTCGTCACTGAATCCGTTAATCAGTCGGTTCTGATGATGAGGACGGCCAATCTACTCATTGCCGTTGTCCTACTCGGCGCTATTGCTTCCCTGATCCCGACTCTTCATCGGCGCGCATTCGCCATTTCGCTCCTCGTGACGTGGATCCCGATGGGCCTCTACTACGTCACCTCGAATAATCCGAGTTCCTGGGCATTAACGGGGACCTTCGCTTTCGCCGCAGCGATCTTCGGATCCTTGAGTTCGACGGGGATGCGCCGTTGGCTCCTCCTCGGACTGGCCGCCCTCGGCGCGCTGCTGTGCATCACCTCGCGCGGAGATTCCGCATTCTTCCTCTTCGTCGTCTCCATGGCCCTGGTTTTCACCGTTCACTGGCGACGAAGCCACTGGCCCTTCATACTCTTCCTCGTGATCGCCTCGCTTGTGGGCATCTCCTCGATGTTCTCGACTGGGCAGTCGCAAATCGTCGCGAGCGGAGACTCGGAGATCAGCTTCACTCCTTCAGGCAAGCTCGAGACTTTCACCAGGGCGCTTCTCCAGGTTCCCCGATATATCGCGGGCTTCTACGGCTACGATCGCGGCCCAGGATGGTTCGATACTCCAGTCAACGATCCGATCGTCTTGGTCATGCTTATCGTCCTGGGCGGTGCACTCATCGTTGCCATCGGAGGCGGGAGCTGGCGAAAGTGGATGTCCGCGCTCATGGTCTTCGGGGCATTGCTCGGCGTCCCCATCCTCGTCACTGTACGTGGCTTTTACCCGCAGCTATGGAACTACCAGCCAAGATACATGCTGCCGCTCTTCGCCGTCGTCTTGTTCGTCCTTTTCATCGTCGATTCGCTCAACCCCGCGATTTTCTCCCGAACTCAACTGCTCCTCATCGGGATGGGAGTCACCTTCTCGCATTGTTTGACTCTCCACCGTGTTCTGTGGCGCTACACCGCGGGCATCGTCGGTGGTAGTGAGGGCCCCCTCAATCTCAATACGTTCACGCAGTGGTGGTGGCCGATCCCCATCTCCCCGGAAGTTGTATGGGGCGTCTCTTCCGTGGCTTTTGTTGGCGTTGTCATCCTCGCTTTGGTGCTCTCTGCACCTGAATCTGAGCTCAACGCTAAGCTTTCATAAGGAAACGGGGGAACTTTTGTTCCCCCGTTTCCTTTCTCCACGAGATTTCGGATCCTCACCAGCCGCTGCGCAGCTCCTTCCAGTTGGGCGTGGCCGCGAGGACCGTGCCGACGAGGATGACGAGGCAGCAGATCACCTGAAGCAGAGTCGGCGCCGTGCCCATGATGAGGAAAGCAAAGATGACCGCCCAGGCGGAGTAGGAGATGTTGAGCGCCATGCCCCGCGAAGCGCCGACCGTGTTGATCGCCTTGTAGTAGAAGAGGTAGGAGCAGGTGCCCGCAAGGGCGGCGAGGCCGATGATCCCCGTCGCCGGGGTCGGAGCGGCTGTGAAGGTGAAGCCGATGACTCCTGCGATCGGGCCGACTACGGCAAGGTAGACGAGGGCGGAGGTGGTTTCCCTGATCTGCAGGGCCGAGTCCTCATCGACCTCGTCGTCCTTCATGCCCCAGGCGAGGATGACCGCTTCGGAGCCCCAGCCGAAGACGCAGGCGAGGGCCGCGATGATTCCGATGATCGGATTGCCTTCGCTCGTCACCCCGGTTGAAGAATATCCAATGAGGATGATCGCCCCGAGGGCGACGAGGAGGGCGAGGATCTGGCGCGGGCGCATCCGTTCCTTGAGGAAGATATAGGCGAGGAAGGTGCCGACCGCCGGGTAGAAGGTGGAAATGATCGCTGTGAATCCCGGACCGATGTTGTTGATCGCGATGAGGTAGCCGCTCATGCCGAAGGGGCCGCCGAGCAGGGCTCCCAAGACGATCGCTTTGCCGGAGCGGGTCTTGATCGCTGCGAGGGTGTTCTTCAGTCGTCCCCTCAGGGCCATGTAGACGAAGAGGATGATCGCGCAGATCGCGTCATGCAAGAGCGCGGAGGCGAGTGATGCTTCGGGGGCATCAAGGAAGGGCAGCAGGGAGAGCGCCAGTCCGAGAACAACCGTGTCGAGGCCCCAGAGGGCTCCTGAGAAGACTCCCCATCTCATGCGTTCACTCCTTCTTTCTTGGCCGCGCCCTCGTATTGGGCGAGCAGGTTAGACACGTAGTCGGCTGCGTGACGGTAGTAGACATAGAGGACTTCCCCGACGTTGTCGCCCTCGGCCTCCTTGAGGAGTGCCCACACGTACCAGCACCAGCCGGCGAAGACAACGTAGGACCAGAAGTGGCGTCTCTCAAGTTCGGTGGGAATGCGGCCGAAGTAGAACTCGAGGGCCGTGTCGGCGCGTTCTTCGTCCATTTCATCGGTGCAGACGACCATCGTCCCGAAGTCGGCGGCGATGTCTGACATTCCCGCGTACTCCCAGTCGATGAGGTCGATTCGCCCATCGGCGCTGACGAGGAAATTCAGGGGGAAGAAATCGTTGTGGGAAGGGCCCAGCTCAAAGCCGTCAGCGTCTGCGAAGGCCTTGAGGCGCAAAACTTTGTTGCGCAGTTCTTCGTAGCCGGGCACTTCGATCGGTCCGAATTCTTTGAGGAGGGACTCGTAGCGCAGCCCCTCTTCAACGAAGTCGAAGCTACGGGCGAGGACGCGACCCGATTCGTGCAGTTCTCGGTTCATCCGCATCGCGGTTTCGAGCTCTTCGTCCTTGGTGACATCGAGGTTGCGGCACTGTGGGATGAAGTGGGAGATCTTCCATCCCTCCTTGGGGTCGGAAGCGAGGAAGGTCTTATCAACGCCGATCTCGCGCGCGAGTTCGAGGGCTTCGGTTTCGGCGAGACGGTCGACGATCTTGCTCGTGCCGACCCCCGGATGGCGGTACACGTATTCTTCCTCGCCGACGCGGAAGTGGCACGACAGGTTGGTGATGCCCTGCTTGAGGGGGTAGAAGTCGGTGATGTCATCCTTCGGACAGTTCAGGACCTTCGAGATGGTGTCGAAGACTTCGGAGTCGACGTTCTCCATGAATTTCGGGTCGAAGGAGCGCAGTTCGTCGACGGAGTCGAATTCGTAGATCACTCCCGCCGGGTATTTGCGGATCACCATGTCGAGTTCTTTGACGTGGTCGAGGTAGATCGACTCCCAGAGCTTCCCGCTCGTCTCAGGCAGGTGGTAGACGGCCCGCAGGATTTCGCGGAAGCGGGAGGAGAAGGCGCGGTCGAAGTAGACGTGTCCGAGCATGGTCCAGGCGTCAGATCCACCGACCTTCGCTCCTGTGATTCGCCCTCCACCCCCGGTGGTGATACACCATTCAGCGGTTGGTCCTTCGACGTATTCGGCCGAGTAGTATGCCTTGTAGACGTGGGATTCGAAGGGGTTGGTGGTGAAGTAGTCGTCTGAGGAGCAGATGTAGGTGTTCGCGAGCCGGTCGAGGACGAGCCAGAGTGAACCGTTATTGTTGCGGGTCATGTATTCAGGATTCACGACGATTGTGACGCCGAACTTTTTCACGAGATTGAAGAAGTATTCCTTCTTGTAGCCGACGACGACGGTGATGTCGGTGATGCCGACTTCCTGGAGTTGGCGGATCTGACGTTCGATGAGGATCTCGCCGCGCACTCTGAGCGTGCCTTTGGGGCGTTCGTAGGAGATGGGAGCGAAACGCGAGGACATGCCGGCAGCGAGAATGACGGCGTTGTCGACCTTGTAGGGGGCGACGGCGTCGAGCCCGGCTTGGGTGATGGCGCGATCTGCGATGTAGCCGAGGGCCTCGCATTCGCGGACGGCCGTATTGACCCGGCCGAGGGAGGAGCCGGTGATGTCTTTGAGTTCACGCTGCGTCAGGGGCGCATCTGCGTTCATCAGGGCGCGCAGCACGTCGAATTGGGTCTGAGTGAGGGAAGCGCTCATCATCTGCCGTTCATGTTTGATTCACGATCTATCGCGTTCAAACATACACGTTTCAAGAATAGTGTGAACACATTGCTTGCGTGTCGTCACTCACTCCGAGCCCCGCATAGGCGAAAAAGCACTCAGCTCGCATATGACGGACGCCGGATGGGCCTTCATGGACGCACCGCACCCAGCCAGCCCCCTTCCCCATGAGCAGATCCTCCGCTCGCGAAGCTTCAACACCCCTTGCCGACGAGGAGACGCGGCAGGCCCGTCCATGCGACGGGATCGGTGATCGCACGCCCGTCGAAAAGGATCTTCACTCCGGGCAGATCTGCGGGCACGAGCGCCGCATACTCCTCGTGGTCGGCCTGAATGATCGCAGCATCGACCTCGTCGCCAAAGTGATAGGGCACCCAGCCGAAGTCCTTGAGCTCCTCATCCGTGTACAGCGGATCATTGACGAGGACGAGAGCACCCCTGTGTCGGAGGGCATCCACCGTCGCAAAAACCCCGGAGAATGCCGTCTCCTTCACTCCGCCGCGATAGGCGGCCCCGAGGACTGCGATTCTCAAGCCCCGCAGATCTCCGAGAACTTCTGCGAGCTTGGAAACGACATACTCAGGCATCGCAGCATTCGCGGCTCGCGCTGTGGACACAACATCCGCATCCGGATCGCTCGAAAGATACAAACGCGGATAGACGGGGATGCAGTGGCCGCCAACCGCGATACCGGGGCGGTGCAGATGACTGTAGGGCTGCGAATTGCAGGCCTCGATCACCGTGTAAATGTCAATGCCCGCCCGATCCGCGAAGATCGCGAACTGGTTCACCAAAGCGATATTGACATCGCGGTAGGTCGTTTCAGCGAGCTTCGCCAGTTCCGCAGCTTCGGCGCTGCCCATGTCCCACACGCCGTTTCCTCGGGGAAGGTCGGAGCGTTCTTCAAAGTCGAGGAGCTGCTCGTACAAGGCGATGCCCGCCGCAGTCCCGGATTCGTTCAGACCTCCGACGAGCTTCGGGTAGCGACGCAAGTCGGCGAAGACACGACCAGTGAGGACCCTCTCCGGTGAGAAGACGAGGTGGAAGTCCTTCCCCTCTTTCAAGCCCGAGATCTCCTCGATCATCGGCTTCCAGCGTTCACGGGTCGTGCCCACAGGCAGGGTCGTCTCATAGGAGACGATCGTGTTCTCACTGAGGTGCTCCGCGAGCGACCTCGTCGCCGCATCCATCCACCTGAAATCCGGTGTGGAATCCTCGTCGACGACGAGCGGCACCACGAGGATCACAGCCTCCGCCTCGGGAATCGCCTCGGCGTAGTCGGTGGTGGCGCGAAGCCGTCCTGAGCTGACCGCTTCACTGAGGAGTTCTTGAAGGCAGGCCTCACCGGGGAAGGGCTCCTTCGCCTCGTTCACCAGCTCGACTCTACGCTCCGACACATCGACGCCGATAACCTCGTGCCCTTTGCTCGCAAACTGGACGGCGAGAGGAAGACCGATCTTTCCAAGTGCGACGACGGCGATGCGCAAGGCGAACTCCTCGGGTTGGCTACGCGGAAAGTCTAGTCCGCAAAGGATTCGAGCAGGATCGTGGCGGCCTTCTCCCCTGTGACGCGAATGGATCGTTTCTCCTCAACCCAGCGGTGCAATCGGGCTTTCTCCCCTTCGCTCCACCTGCTGCTCCTCGTATCCTCGAGGGCGAGGAGCATCGCCTGCGCGATTTCCTTCGGATCGTATGCGAGGGCTCGTCCACAATCATTCGCCGTAATGTCGTCTCGCGCGGGTCCGGTGCCCGCGTAAAGGACCGGGCATCCACATGACAGTGCGGCGAGAACTTTCGTCGGGTAGGCGAAGTCATAGCCGATCCCCGTTTTGATGGACACGAGGGACGCGAGAGCCCCCCTGTGCCAGGATGCAGCCTGGGTTGGGGGAAGGGTGGGGATGAAGACGACTGGCTGACACCCATCGGGGCCTTGAGGGATTCTGCTCGCCATTTCTTTAAGCCTCGGCCAAGCCGAGCCCTGACCGAGGAAGACGATCTGCGCTTGAGGGTGGGTTAGCCGCACGGAGCGCAGGGCTTCGAGGAAAACTGCTGCGCCTTGCCATTCCGAAGCCGTCCCGGCGTAAAGGAAATACGTATCCCCCACTCCGGCCTCGGCCCGATCATCCGCAGTGGGGGTGGGGCCCTTTTGAGTGAAGGTGGTGGTATCGATACCATTGGGAACGAGGCGCACGTCCTTGGCGCCAAGCTGCCTGGCACGCTTGGCGACCTCCTCGTTAATCGCGATGACGCTGCGCGCCCCGGACACGGCGAAAGACTCCATCCAGCGCACTGCCTTCTTGACAATGCGGGGGGCCTTGGTCGCTTCCGTCGCCTCCGACCAGATGTCGGGTGCGTACCAAATGTAGGGGATCGATCGAAAAGACAGCGCGACCCTAGCGACAACTCCAGTCGTGGGCGGAGGCTCGACGAGGACGACCCTCGGGCGCCTGTGGAACAGGAGCCGGAAGAAGAGGGGAATGTCGAAGGAAAGATAAGGCAGGTACCCGCGAAGGTATCCGCTCTTGTCTCGAAGCACCGGCCAACGAAAGACCCGAACCCCCTCTTCTTCCTTTGCTTTCGTACCCTTCGGAGGCGTGGAACTCAGGACTTCAACCGAGACTCGCCGCGCTACGAGGGCGCGTTCAACAGCCTGGATACGAAAGGAAGCGGCGGCCGCCTCGGGCATGTGGATCCGGGTCGCGAAGAGGACATGCCCTGGCGTTTCATCGCCGGGGCGGAGGCAAGCTCGGCTCTCGTGCTCTCGACTCTCGCGTCGAGCGGGCATGACTTCTCCTCCTCCCTGATCGTGCCGGGGTTGAGAAGGGCTCAACTCCAAGGCCGGTGACCAGCCTAGTCTCCCAGGCCCGCAGCCCTCGGGATTGATATGTCCCTGTAAGCGTCGCAGGCCTGGGGGCTGTCCCTGTGCAGCCAGGTCCGCGCCGACTCCGATGAGCTAAGCGTCACTGCCCCGGGCTTGACCCAGGCCCGCAGGCCCCGGGATTGATAGCATCAGAGCTGGCCGAATGACGACGGCTCTCGCTCGCCGCCGGGGCCGGACTCGTGGCAGCCCCAATGCCCACGTAAAGGAGAACCGAACTCCCAGCAGCGCCGATGCCTGAGCGAAGGAGAAGAGGATGAGTGCGAAGGGACCTGCACTGAACCTCCTCATCTACCCCTCCCCTCTGGCCCAGCCCGGCCGGATCACGAAGATCGCGCGCAGCCTGCACACTCAGGAGCGATTCGAACGCACCGAGATCCTCGGAGTTGATTCGACGCAGCTGCCCGCCCGCGAAAGCCTCGCCCCCGGGATTGAACTCAAGCGAATCCGGGGGGCCTCAATCCGCGAGCGCTTCGGCGCACTCCGTCTTCTCCTCTTCTGGCAGATGCGCGTCTACTGGTATTACCGGCGCAAGAACGTGAAAGCCGTCGCCGCTCAGAACCTCTTCCTCCTGCCCATGGTGCACGCCCTCGCCCGCAGAACTGGCGCAGTCTTCGCCTACAACGCCCACGAGCTTGAAACCGAAACGATCGCTTCGAAGGGCCTGCGCCAAAAGATCCAAAGGCTGATCGAAAAGCACTGGATCTACAAGGCCGATCTCGTGTCGGTCGTGAATGAGCCGATCGGAGCCTGGTATCGGCAGACCTACCCGGGGATCTCGCCGATCACGGTGACGAATTCTCCCCTCGACGCGGGCGGCACCGTTGATCTGAGGGAGCGCCTGCACGTCCCTGAGGACCACCTCCTCTACATCCACGTCGGCTACCTGGCGCCCGGGCGTTCCATTCCGCTTCTCCTTGAAGTCTTCACGAAAGCCAAGAACGCTGAGATCGTGTTCCTCGGAGATGGGGTACTCCGCGCCGAGGTCGAGGCCGCCGCCCAAGCCCACTCGAACATTCACTGGATGGCGCCCGTCGCCCCCGAGGAGGTCGTGTCCTATGTGCGCGGAGCCGACGTGAGTCTGTGCCTCATTGAGGACCTGTGTTTGTCGATGGCTCTGTCGAGTCCGAACAAGCTCATGGAGTCTCTTGCCGCCCAGGTCCCGCCCCTGTGTTCTGATCTTGTGGAGGCTCGAAGACTCTTAGGGGAGAGGGCTTCGACCTGGGTGCTCGAGGACGTCGAGGCCGAGCTCGCCGACGCCATCGCGAGGATCAGCCACAAGGATGTGGAGGCTTTCAAGGCGTCTCCTCCTTCGATTCCGGCGTGGGATGATCAGGTGAAGGGCCTCGTAGCCGCCTACGACCGGGCGCTCGAAGCGAAATCGGGAAAACAACGGGGCGCACGGGGCTGGCCATGCGCATAGTGTCCGTCGTCGGGGCCAGGCCCCAGTTCGTCAAGCTCGCGCCGATCGACCGCGCCTTTGGGGAGGCTCGAATCGATCACAGGATCGTCCACACCGGCCAGCATTACGATCCTTTGCTCTCCGATGTGTTCTTTGCCGATTTGGGGATCTCCCCGCCCGATGTGCATCTTGGAGTCGGCTCCGGATCGCACGGCGCCCAGACCGGACGGATGCTCACCGCCCTCGATGATGTCTTGGACGGATTGGAAGCGGACTGCGTCCTCGTTTATGGGGATACGAATTCAACTCTCGCGGCGGCGTTGTGCGCGGTGAAGCTCCATATTCCTCTTGCGCATCTGGAAGCGGGACTGCGTTCTTTCAATCGTCGGATGCCCGAGGAGATCAACCGCGTCCTCACGGATCATGCGGCGGACCTTCTTTTTGCGCCGACGAGTCTTGCGGCCAAGAACCTGGAGCGCGAGGGCTTGGGAGATCGGACCGAGGTCGTCGGCGATGTCATGACGGATGTGCTGATGCGCGTGCGCGATGAGGTGTCCTCAAGACCGGTCTTCGAGCTGATGGAGTCTGTGAGTTTGAAGGCGGGCGAGTATTCTCTCGCGACGATTCACCGAGCGGATAACACGGATGATCCCGAGCGCCTCGAGCGACTCCTCGACTCCTTGGGGGCCATTGATCATCCGGTCGTTCTTCTCGCTCATCCGCGTTTGCGCGCCAAATGTGAAAGCTTTGGTCTCAGGATCGATCGAGGTTCTCTCATTTCGCATGATCCACTGCCTTACCCGCAGCTCGTGGCGAGTGCGATGCGAGCCCGGGGGATCATCACGGACTCGGGTGGATTGCAAAAGGAGGCGTTTTTGCTGCGCGTCCCCGCGACGACCGTCCGTCCGGAAACCGAGTGGGTTGAGACGGTGGAGCTCGGCTGGAATGTGCTCGTCGAACCGGGCGCGGAGCTCATCGCAGCGGCTCAGCGCCCCCGGCCCGCTGACACGAAGGCCGCGCCCTACGGCGATGGGAATGCGGCGAGGGCCGTCGCTTCGAGCCTGATCCGCCATTTCGGAAGTGGGCATCACAGCGCCCTAGGAGGTGTGTGCGCACAGGATGCGGATTCTGAGAGGAGCGAGGATTCTGGGCGGAGAGCAGATTCTGGGCAAGGCGGGAGTTCTGGGCGGAGCGCGGGTTCTGGGCAAGGCGCGGCCAGCTGGAACGACAGGAAAACTCGCGGGGAGGCTCGCGGCACCGGGAAGCAAAGCCCGAGCTCATGAGGGTACAGCTTGTGAAGGGGACCGTGCAGATCCCGCCGAGCTATTTCACAGTTCAGCATGCCCTCGCGATGCCGCAGATCGACTGGTCGCTCCTGTGCTTAGCGGCGAAGCTCTCAGATCCCCCACTCCCCTTCCCGATCATCGAAGCCGTTCCGGGTCGCCTCCCCTTCCGAATGAAGGAGGCCCTGAAGTGGTGGGCTGTGCCTCGGATGGAGCGCCTCCTCCTCGCCCAAGAGCCCCAGCTCATCCACCAGCAGCAGGCGACCTGGTCGATCCCAGCCCACCGGGCCTCGATGCGTCTCAGAGTCCCAATGGTGACGACCTTGCATGGCGCGGACGCCTACGCGTCTTCCCTGCTTTCTCCCCCTTCCGGCCTTGTCGAACGCGTCGGCAGAGCGTGGACCGCCATGAATCAGGAGGCCGCGCGGCACTCCGATCGTCTCCTCGCCGTTTCACGCCACCTCGCTGATGTCGCCCTTCGTTCGGGTTTTCCCGCTGACAGACTCCATGTTCACTATCAGGGTGTTGACACCCAGTGGTGGACGCCGCACACGGACACGGCCTCCTCGCCCACCATCCCGGAACACGCCGGGCCACTCGAAGACTCCCGGCCCGGACGAGAGGACATCGAGGATAGGCAGATCCCGGAGCTCCTTTTCGTTGGAGCGTTCTCAGAGTTGAAGGGGATTCCCGATCTTCTCTCGGCGCACGCGCACGTGTCACGCCCCCACCGTCTCGTCCTCGTGGGCGATGGGCCCTTGCGTGAGGAGCTTCGCCGGGCTTCGGCCCACGATCCTTCGATCACGGTGCTCGGCCCCCTGGACCGTCGCGGAGTGCGTGAACGGATGCGCCGAGCCGCAGCCCTCGTCTTGCCGACTCGGACGAGGAATGGGAGGGCCGAAGCGGCCGGCCTCGTTTCCTTGGAGGCTCAAGCCTGCGCCACCCCCGTCATCGTCAACGAAACAGGCGGCGCTCTAGAAATGGTCTCCCCCGCCTGCGCCGATCTCAAGGCCCGCGAATACGAGGTCGACTCCCTCGCGTCCTCGATCAACTCCCTGCTGTCGATGAGTGAATCAGAGCGGGCCTCCAGAGGGCGAGAAGCCCGCTCCTGGGTTGAAGCAGAGCGCAGCCTGAAACGCGCTACCGCTGAGCTCGGCGCGCATTATTGCGAACTCATCGGCTCAAAGTGAGACAACTCGGGCTTGGAGGATCAGAACGACGCGACTAGAGGAAAGCGGACAAGGTGGTCCGGGAGAGTCACAAGGGCTCAGGCTAAGAGAAAGACGAGGGCTCAGGCTCTCAGAAGCAGGATGACTCGGCCGGGGAGGCACACGAGGGCGAGGGCTCAGTAGACCACGCCTCAAGCGTCTCCCCCACAAGAGCAATCACCCCCGGACTCAGTAGACCTCGCCTCAAACGCCTCCCCGTAGACCACGGCTCAAACGCCCGTAGAAGAGCGCTTAACCTCGGCCTCGCTGGTCGACCTCGGCAAGCATCGCCGCCGCCTGACGAGCCCGAGCCTGCCAGGTGTGCTCCCCGCGCAGGGCCTCCACACGCGAAGCCGCCTCCTCGACGAGTGAGGGAGTGGCGACAAGCTCTCGAAGAGTCTTCGCAATAGAGTCGCGCGAATACTCAGGAGTCCAGCCGATCCCCTCACGGGCGACGAGATCTGCGACGTGAGTGCCCGTCGAGGCGAGGACGGGCAGGGCGCGCCCGATGTACTCAAAGAACTTCACGGGCGCGGCGAAGGAGCGGTATTCGATCGGTTTCATCGCGAGAACGCCAATGGTGGCCCGCTCAAAGTGGGGCTCAAGCTCGGCCCCCCGGCCGTGAACGACGCGAACACGATGAGACAGGTAAGGGCGGTAGGCCTCGGCGAGAAGGGCCCACTGCTCTTCAGGCACGCACAGGGTCATTGACGCGCCCGGTGTCTTCGCGACTGCGGCGACGCATTCACGCAGATCGTAGAAGTCGCCGAGAGCCCCGACGTAGAACAATTCAACGCCCGTGCCTTTCCCCTTCGCCGCAAGGGGGGCGCCGGGTGGGAGTTCACGAAACTTCTCAGGCGAAATCCGCGGAATATACTCGCCCATCCGAAGGGAGGGCAAGAACATGAGGTCAAGGCTGTCTTCGAATCTTCGTAGGTCGCGCTTGTAGTGGTGTCTCATAAGGAGGCGATACGGCAATTGCCGAAGAGTGAGGAAGCTGGGGAATCGCCAGTACACATCACGGTAAAAAGCACCGACGGGGACCCCGCGAGCGCGGCAGAATGCGAAAAGATCGAAATCGAGGGCAGGGTCGACGCGCTCGCTGATCTTCTCCGTCATGGCGATCGGGCTCGTTGCAAGCTCCGAATAGCAAAACTCGACTCTGCCCTCTTCTACCGCCTGCTTCGCGAGGGGCACGCTTTGGGCGCGTTCGCGCCACGTTCCGCTCACCTCGATCACCTCATAGCCGAGCTGTGCGAAAGCTGTGCGCATCATGAAGGGGCGGATCGCAGATCCTGATGAGCCGCCTGAGCGCACCCTCATCGGCGAGTGGAAGATCATCGTGGGATTCACGAGCTGCTCTCCTCCTTCGAGTCCTCGAGCCCCTGAGACTCCACTAGGGCGCCATACAATTCGCTCCATCGCGATACGAAGCTCTGCTCCGAATAGCGTTCGCGGGCGCGCTCTCGGATCTGCTCCGCATTCGCGTACTGCGAAGGATCGCAGATGCTCCTCATCGCCTCGACGAGGGCGGGCGCATCGTCGACGCCGACGAGCTCCCCATTGCCCTCTTCAAGGGCGAAGCATCCCGCCCAGGTGGCAGAGGCGATCAGGCGAGCTCCTGCGGCCTGCGCTTCGGAGAACACGGTCCCGCCCGCTTCGAGGGCGCTCACCAGCACAAAAACATCCGAATCGGCGAGCAGGGACACGACATCTGCGCGTTCGAGACGTCCGAGGAACTCGATCGAGGTGCAGGGATTGGGGAGGGTCGCACGCACCCTCTCGATCGCTTCGGGGCTTCCTCCTGCGATCTTGAGGAGGGCCGTGCCTGAATCCTTGAAAGCATCAAGGAAAGCCCTGCAGGTTTCGATAACGCGCTTGTTGTCGTCAATGTGGGAGACGTGGGTGAAGCGCAGCGGACCTGCTTCTTTGCCTACGGAACGTTCGGCGTTGAAGAAGGCATCGGGAACGGGCAATTCGATGGGCAGCCAGCGCGTACCCGGATAGTGGGCGGCGAGGGCTTGGGCGAATCCCTGTGAGACTGTCGTGAGCAGGCAGGCTTGCTCGAGGGCCTGCCCGATGACTCCTGAGCGTGATCTGAAGGCGCAGGATTCGAGGGTTGAGGGGCGGTGCTCGGTGATGACGAGGGGCACCCCCCAGCGTGTGGCCAAGATCCCTCCCGCAACACCGCCGGGGAAGACCGTGTGCGCGTGAACGATCTGCGCTTTCCCTCTTTCCTCGAAAAGAGCGGCCGCCCTCCTAATCAGACTGCGATGAATCTGCTTTTCGAGGGCGCCAAGCGCTCGTGGCATGGAGGGCAGGTGCAAACGGACGACCCGGATTCCGTGCTCGACGCTCACCCGCGGGTTGTCACGCTGCCAGCGCCTGCCCAGGGGTGAGGTTTCGAGGGCGAGGACCTCGACTTCGTGTCCCGCGCGAGAAAGCATGAGCGCCTGTTCTTCGAAGAAGGTGCCCGAGTGTTTCGCTCCGGGGCGCGGATACCAGGAGGGGACGAAGAGGATCCTCATTGAAGCGCCTGCGCATCGTATTGGGAGGCGGTGATCAGGCTCATGACGACGAGTCCTGCGAGCATTGCCGCCATGAGCAGCCCCAGGATCGTGGTCGTGGCGAGCAGGTCGAGGGGTGAGAGGCTGAGCCATGCGAGGGGCACTATGCAGTAAAGGACCCCGAAGACGAGCATGCGGCGCTGTTTCTCGGTGACGACGAAGAGGTTGGAGACCGGGGAGGTGAGGACCGTCATGAAGAGCCAGGGCGTCAGGGCCCTCGCGAAGTCTCCGGCTTGATCCCATTGGGCCCCGAACACGAAGGGGAAGAGCCAGGGCGCCAGAATGTACAGGAGCGTGAAGGGGATGATGGCGGCGAGAGCGGCCCTGCGGTAGGTGTCGGCCACGAGAGGGCGCATCCGTCCCGGCGCAGTATCGGAAAGCTTCTTGAGGAACACTTGTCCGACGGCCCCCGCGATCAAGCCGACGGGCACTTGCATGATGTTCCAGGCGAGTTGGAATTGGCCGAGGGTCGCGATCGCGACCGCTCCGATCGCGAGGTTGATTCCCGCGTTGCGCAGGGAGTCGACGAGGGCGTTGGGCCCGTTGAGCAGGGGCATGCGATGGTAGCGCCTCGCGACCTGGCGGAGCGGAGGGTCTTCGGATGTGCCTTGGCGTGCGTCTTTCGTTTTGGAGACGAGGAAGAGAAGGGACACGAGTTGTCCGAGCATCGTTCCCAGGATGAGCGCGCTGAATCCGCCGTGGAAGACGAGGCCGAAGAGGAGCTGGGAGGCGGCGATGGCGAGGGAGTTGATGACGCTGTTCACTGCAATATCACCGAAGCGGCCTTTTCGGGTGAGCCAGTAGCGCAGGTTCGAGGCTTGCGCGACGAGGGCCACTGTGATCCCCGCAGCCGAGAACCAGAGGGCGAGTTCTCCTGAGTGGTGATAGGCGTCTTTGAGGGGCCGGGCGATGACGATGAGGACGAGGGAGGTGATGATCGATGTGAGGAGGATTGATCGGGAGGCGAGTCTATGCAGGCTCCTCGCACTCGCCTCATCCTTGGGCAGTATGACTGCGAGGTCGTAGCGGGCTGCGGCGATTGTGATGACGAGGGCGGTGATCGACCCGTAGATGCCGAGGAGGCCCTTGTCGACATCTGAGTAGACGCGTGCAATGAAGATCTGCAGCACGAAGGCGATGACTTGGGCGCTCAAGGTTCCCGACATCAGTGTGAGGATTGCGCGAAGTACTGGGCTTCGTGAAAGGAGGGAGGAGATCTTCGAACTGGGGCGTGTGGCTTGCGGTTTTCCCTTCGATGCCCCGAACTCGGCCCCGGTCCAGGGCGCGTCTTCGGCTTGGGGGTCCCGCATGGGCCTATTCAATCAGATCCTTCGAACATTGAGCCTTCGCATGCAGAGTCTGCGGCGTGCAAGCTGTACGGCCGCAGCATCAATCGCATCGCCTCTATCGCATGCGTGGATCTGCGTCGGGAGATGTGCAAGAGCGAAAACTCCTGGGAATTGCTCTCTTGCGCGCATGGGTCTGTGAATGATCTTCTTCTAGGCTTCGAGTTCGCCCCGATCGCCCTCTTGCGCGCACGGGTCTGCGGCGTCGTTCTCGGCGATAGAATTCCTTGAAAGTCCACGTTCTCGCTCGGACAGCGGCTGAGCGAAGAAAGGAGAACACGTGGCCGTCCCTCGTCTCCTCCTCTCCTCATCCGCTTGGCTCGACTCCTCCGATCATTCGACGCGCGCGTGGGCCCCGCTTCCCGCTTATGCGAAAGCCCTGCTGCGCGCCCTCGACTCCCCACTTTCTCTTGCTCGCCGCGCCACTCCCCTTTCAAGCAGCAACACCACGCACAAGGACTCGAGTGCCTCCCCCTCCAGGGCCCCGATTACCTCCTCGATAGAAGCCCTCAGCCAAGCCCTTGCCGGGGCATACGGCCACTGGAGCCTCATCTCGTCCCTGGGAGAATCGATTCTCCTCGCAACAGACCGAATGCGTTCCCTCGGCCTCCTGTACGCCTTCGACGGTCAACGCTGGATCATCACCGACGATGTGAACTCCCTGCTCGCACACCTGCCCGGACTGCGGCGCGACGAACGCCAGGCCAGGATCTTCGCCTCCTTCGGCTATACCCTCGGTACACGAACCCTGCTCGAGGGTGTGTCCTCCGTGGAGGCGGGCTCCCTCGTCCTTTTAAATCCCGATGGAAGCACCTCGACCTCGTCCTTCGTCGACTACCGGCGCCTCTCGGTCCTCATTGATGAGGAGGCGGAGTTCCACGCCCTTTTCGAAAAAGCCCTCGATCAAAGCTTCACGCGTCTGCTCGATGCAGCAGGCTCGAGGACTCTTGCCGTACCGCTCTCGGGGGGCCTCGACTCGCGTCTCCTCCTCGCCTGGCTCACCCGTTTGGGAGCCTCACATATCCAGACCTTCACCTACGGCAAACCTCAAACGAAAGAAGTTCGGATTTCCAGGGGCGTCGCCCAGGCCTTCGCCCTGCCCTGGGTCAGCGTCGACTACACGCCCGAGAAGATCAGCTCCTTCTGGTCGGGCCCCGAGGCAGAGGCCTTCCGCCGAGCCAATTGGTGCGGAGTGTCCCTCCCCCACGTTCAAGACTCCTATGCTCTGCACGAGCTGTGCCGCAGCGGCTGGATCGACGAGGACGCGATCCTCCTTCCCGGTCACACGATCGTCGGCAACGGGCACGACGAGGACTTCGTGCTCTCTGCTCCACCGGCGGGCGAACTCGCGCACCTCATCGCCTCACACCACGCCGGTGCCCAAGGAAGAGACCGGATCCTCAACGAAGAACCCCTCATCTCCCACGAAATCATGAGGGCCGCTCAGCAGGTCCGATTCGACGGCTCGCCCGCTTCTGCTCTGAGCTGGGTCGAGTGGTTCAATCTTCGAGAACGCCAGGCGAAGTACATCAACCACTCGATGCGCGCCTACGAGTTCTACGAGCGGAGCTGGGCGGCGCCAATGCTCGACCTCGACATGTGGCAGACCTGGCTCACAGGCGGGCTGAACTTCACGAAGGACCGCGCCTGGTATGCGCGATTCGTCGCTGCAGCGGTGCAAGGATACGCGAAGGCGCCCACCCCGCCCCTGCACGTGTCCTCGAACGACCACTCGCTTCCGCCAAGGCTCAAAGGCGCGCTCCTCGCCACGATGCGCGCAACGAGGACGGAGCGCCTCTTGTCGAGATCTCGTTCGATCCGCACCATGCTCGATCATCCGATGGCCTTCGAAGCCTTTAGCGCTCCGCTGTCGAAGAGCCAGCAGTTCAGGAGCCACCTGTGCGGCGCCTCATCGACGGGCCTGTGGTCAACGCTCTTCCTCGACAACCGCTGGGGAAACGACGCTCAGATCCTCCCGCCCCCACCGGGGGCGCCCGGTCTCACTCGCTGAAGCGGATTACTTGCCCCGTCCTCGCGGATTCGAGGATGCCCTCGAGGACTTCAAGGGTTCGCACGCCTTCGGCCATCGACACGTGCTCACCGCCCCGCCCGAGGATCGCATCCCTGAAATGCTCGTGCTCGACTGCGAGGGGTTCGTGCTTATCGAGCGCGTAGCGGGTGACGGTCCCTTCGGAGACGCCCCGAAAGGCCGCGATCTGCTCCCATTGCAGCGGGGAAGACCCGTTCTCGTAAAAGCTCAGGTCCCCCATTGCGGTATCTGCGACGAGGGCGCCGTGCTCGCCAATGACGATCGTCGTGCGGTCCTTGTAGGGGGTCAGCCAGTTCACCTGATGGTTGAAGAGGACTCCGTTCGCAAAACGCCCCGAGGCGAGGAGCAGGTCCTCATGCACACGCCCGGAACGGTAGCCGACCTGCGCGAACACCATCTCATAGGGGGTGCCCACAACCCAGGAGGCCAAGTCCACATCATGGGTCGCTAAGTCCTTGACGACACCGACATCGCTGATACGCGCCGGGAAGGGGGATTGGCGGCGTGTGACGATCTGATAGACCTCGCCGAGCTGGCCCTGCGCGATCCTGCGGCGCATCTCCACCAGAGCCGGATTACAGCGCTCCACATATCCGACGGCGCCGACAAGGCCTGCCCCTTCGAAAGCATCGGCAATCCTTCGCCCCGATTCGACGGACACGGACAGGGGTTTTTCAACGAGAGCATGCACCCCCGCTTCGGCGAGGACAAGAGCCACTTCCTCGTGAAAAACCGTTGGCACTGCCACGATCGCAGCGTCGATCCCGGCTGCGATCAGATCCTCAACACCGGGGAGGACCCCCAGGGGAGGGGCGACACCGAATCGATCGCCCGCCGGGTCCGCGAGCGCGACGAGTTCGACGCCCTCGGTGGCGCGGGCGTTGCGGACGTGATGACGGCCCATCGAACCCAGGCCGAGGATCCCCAGGCGGATCGTCATTGGGACCCCGCCTTTGCGAGCGTGTTCACGGCCTGAACGATCCTTTCAAGATCAGCTTTCGACACGGCGGGGTGCACGGGCAAGGACACGACTTCACGCGCCGCCTTGAGTGTCGCGGGAAGATCGAGGCCGGGGGCGAAGCGCTCGAGGGAGGGCAGGTGGTGGTTCGGGATCGGGTAATACACTCCCGAGTCGATGCCCCATTCTTCGCGCAGGGCGCGCATGAAGCGCTCGCGGTCAAGGTCGGGGATGCGGATCGTGTACTGGTGGTAGACGTGCCGGGCGCCGCGGGCGAGCGGCGGAGTGATGACACCTTCGAGGTTCTCATCGAAGAATGCGGCGTTCTTTCGGCGCAGCTGCGTCCAGGTTTCGATCTTTTTCAGTTGGACGCGGCCGATCGCCGCGTGAATGTCCGTCATGCGGTTGTTGAAGCCGATGAGTTCGTTCGCGTAGCGGCGTTCCATCCCCTGGTTGCGCAATAGCCTCACCCGGCGCGCCAGTTCCCTATCCGTGGTCGTCACCATTCCGCCTTCGCCCGAAGTCATGTTCTTCGTCGGGTAGAGGCTGAATGCGCCGAAGGTGCCGAAGGAGCCGACCTGCTTCCCATTAAGGGAGGCTCCATGAGCCTGAGCGGCGTCCTCGAAGACCATGAGGCCGTGTCTGCTCGCGATCCGCCCGATTTCCTCCATTGCGGCCGGGTGCCCGTACAGGTGAACCGGCATGATCGCTGCCGTTCGCCGTGTGATGGCCGCTTCAACGCACGCCGGGTCGAGGCAGAAGGAGTCTTCGTCAATGTCGGCGAAAACGGGGGTCGCACCGCTCAGGGCAACCGAGTTCGCGGTCGCGGCGAAGGTGAAGGAAGGGACGATGACCTCATCGCCGGGGCCGATTCCGGCGGCGAGCAGCCCCAGGTGCAGGGCGGACGTTCCCGAGTTCACGGCAACGGCTGAAGTCCCGGGAACGAGGGCGGCGACGAATTCCTCTTCAAAGGCTTTGACTTGCGGCCCTTGGGCGAGCATCCCGGAGCGCATGACTGCCACGACCGCTTCGATCTCCTCCTCGCCGATGAGAGGGTGGGCGGCGGGGATCCTCTCGAGGGTCATCGGGTGTCCTTCTCCAAAGCGTCGGGCGCTGTGAGCCTGTAGCGCACCCCCGTTGTCGGACATTCGAAGAGCGAGGGGTCCGCCGTGGGGATGAGGGGGACGCCCGCTTTTCCGACCCAGCCAATCCTCTTAGCGGGCACCCCCGCGACGAGCGCGTAGTCTGGCACGTCTTTCGTCACGACCGAGCCCGCCGCAACGAGCGCCCAGCGGCCGATCCTCACGGGGGCGACGCACACCGAACGGGCGCCGATCGAGGCGCCGTCTCCGATTGAAACGCCGACCGGCTCCCAGTCCGTGGCAGTTTTCGGACTCCCGTCCTCGTTGATCGCACGCGGGTGGCGATCATTCGTCAGCACTACGGCCGGGCCGATGAACACTCCCTTGCCCAGGCGGGCGGGCTCGTAGAGGAGCGCATAGTTCTGGACCTTGCAGGCGTCCCCCACTTCGACTCCTGCTCCGATATATGCGCCCCGGCCGATGATGCAGTCCTCGCCGATGCGGGCGCCGGATCGGACCTGGGCGAGATGCCAGATCTTCGCTGAGTCCGGTACTCTCACGCCCTCGTCGATATCGGCGCTCGCTTCGATCATCGCTGCCCTCCTCGTCTTCTTCTAGAAAGCAATACTATGGCCTCGGCTCCGTCGAAGCCTCTGAGGAATTGGCTCGCATGTGAGGCAGGTACATCACGATGACTTCGACCTCATGGAAGACCCGTCTGATCCTCCGGTCGCTAGACGCTCTCTGTTACTATCAGAATCATGTGCGACTATTCCGACACATGGGCGGTTATTCCCCTCTATAACGAGTCTGAAGTCATTGGGGATGTGGTCCGAGATCTCAAGAAACGTATTCCCAACGTCTTGTGCATCGACGATGGCTCAAAAGATAACTCTATCGAGGAGGCACGAAAGGCCGGCGCCCACGTAGCCGTGCACCCCATCAACCTCGGGCAGGGAGCAGCTCTCCAGACAGGTTTTTCCTGGTTGCTTGCACACACTGATGCCCGCTATGTCGTTACCTTCGACGCCGATGGGCAGCACCGTAGTGAGGATGCTGTTCATCTGGTGGATGTGGCTCGTAATGAGAACCTCGGGTTCGTCCTCGGCTCACGCTTCATTGACGGCATGACTCTTGAAATGTCGACAGCGAAGAAAATCGTGCTCCGCCTTGCGGCTGCGTTCTCACGCATGCGGTCGAAAATGAATCTCACCGACGCCCATAACGGACTACGAGTCATCCGAAGGGACGCCCTCGAACAGGTGAATCTCACGCAGAACCGGATGGCTCACGCTTCACAGATCATCGAACAGCTCGGTGCCTGCGGACTGCCCTGGCGCGAGGTTGGTGTTCATATTCGTTACACCGACTATTCGCGAGCCAAAGGGCAGTCGATTCTCAATTCCATCAATATTCTCGTTGAATTGATGTTGGAGGACTGATGACGAGTTACTGGCTGATCAAATTCATCCTGCTGGCGCTTTTCATTGGCATCGGCTACTGGATCCTGCGTCCAGTGCATTCCCAGTCCCACCTAGCAATGCGACGGCTCGGCATGCTCGCGCTCGTACTGTTCTCCGCATTCGCTGTACTCTCGCCAACTACTCTCAATAGGCTCGCCGAAGCAGTGGGGGTCCTCCAGGGGCTCAATCTCCTTGTCTATGTCCTTTTCGTGGCATTCTTCGCGCAGGTCGTCACTGCTTACCGTCGCGAGGTCGCCATGGAAAAGCGATTGACCAGTCTTGCGCGGGCTGTTGCACTGCAGAACGTCAAAGAGCCCCTTCCTCCACAGGACTGAAGTATTCGGTTTCCCCGGAATTCATTACTCTGGGGAGAGATTCATTACTCTGGGGAAAGGCCCACCGGCAGAGCCTTCGTTCTCTTCTAGCATTTCTCCACGACCGCTTGAGCGATTTGAGCATACTCACGAGCTCGAGTTGGCCAGGTCCATTCGTTCATCATCGACGGCTTTGAAGGGGCCGGAGGATCTGCGAGGAGCGTCTTAAGCGATTCGACGAGCGATTCGACAGTGCGCTTCTTGCATATGACAACAGGGTGACCTTGTTCGTGGAGCAATGCAGCGCCCGGAACGTCATAGGTCACTACCCGTCCTCCCTCTGCGAGTGCTTCGAGGAGCGTGGTCTGAAAGCCCTCAGAAAGCACCGTCGGATTGACAAGGGTCGCCCCTGCAAGGCTGGACCTTACTTGCGATGGATCAACGCGCCCCCTGATTGTCACGATCGATTCGAGACCTAGCCGCCGAGCCTGGGCGCGCGCCTCATCGAGTTGAGCTCCTCCGCCGAGTATCTCACCTTCAATATTGATGCCCGAACGGTGGAGGGTGGTGAGCGCGTCGAGGAAGGTGTCCCACCCTTTTCCTTCAACCATTCGCCCGACAAATACGAGATGTTGAGGGCGATCGAGGTGCTCACGATGCTCAGATGATGAGGTGATCGCGTTATAGAAGACCTTCGCAGTTCGGGCGCCTAGACGGCGGGCGAATGCCGCTGATTGCTCCGACACGGCGAGTACCTCCTTCGCCCCACGCAACACATAGCGTCCAAGCGTTAGATCGACGATCTTCGCCCCCAGGCTGATGAGTGGGGAAGATGAAGAGACAAAGTCCGAGCCATGCTCCGTGTGAATAACGGGAATCCCTGATCTTTTTGCCGCTTGGAGTCCAACGAATGTCATGGGGAAGAAGCGGGTGTGGACTGAAACGACGTCGATCCTCTTCTCACGAAGAAAACGTGCGATCCTCCTCGTTGCTCCCAGTGCCGGAAAGGAGATGACATCCGCGATAGGAAGGTGCGCCCGCTCCACGGCAACGTGAACACCATCATCATCTCGAGTTTCCGCATGTTCTCCGATCGTAAGAACCCACACCTCATGACCGAGCCGCGTCAAATTGGAAGCCAGATTCTGCGCATGGAACTCAACGCCGCCCTGCAGAGGCGGGTATCGGTTGACAACGACCGCGAATCTCATTTGCACTCTCTTCCTTGACCGAAATCACATAGGACTCATCTGGAAACTCAGTGTAAGCGCCTGGTGCTCCACTATGCGGCAGTGATAGCCGACACGGACTTCCTGCAAAAGTCTCAAAGCCCTGAGGTTAAGTCAGCATCAACTCTGTTCCATGACCCCCTGCATGTTCTCGTCCATCTACACGATCTCTCGAAAGAGTTCGCAGCAACCTCGACAAGCAGAACAAAGGGGCTCATCTGACTCCTCTGCGTCATCGCCTCTTCCTTACTTCATCGAGGTGAGATGAGATTGCAGGTGATCAGGGAACCGGCGGACAGGTCGAAACTGGAGGTGGAGGAGTATCCGCGGAGGCTTCATTCACGGGAGCGGGTTCACCCTGATCATTACTCTCTGTTTCGGGTGAGAGTTCCGATTGGGCTTGAGCACTCTCTGAGGGATCAGTAACTGTCCTCATCACGCCCATACCGTCGGTGTATTCGATACCGATCGGCAGGCTTGCGTCCTCTTGGAGAGAGAGCCAAAGACGAGAGGCCATTGGTTCCATTTCAAGCACACGGTTTGGATCTGAAGGCGCTGGGACCCAGGGCATCGTCACGAATCGAATATTCTCTTTCTCAAGGTTGAGCAAAGAATACAACAATCCCGAATCAGCCTTGATATCGGCAAGATTCGGCGAGTACGTTAGCGAAGCGATAGTGGCTTGCACAAAGGAAAGGAGGGCAGGAAAATCCGTGAGAAAATTCTTCGATAGGAGCTCGCGTAACATCGCTGAGACGAGTTGCTGTTGGCGGCCGATCCTCGAAGTATCTGAGCCATCTCCAACCTCTTTGCGGGCACGAGCAAAAGCTAGGGCTGTCTGAGCATCAAAACGCTGGCATCCTGCGGAAATGTTTAGTCCTGCTGCCTCGTCATACATGTCCTCCTCGACATCGAACCAGACTCCTCCAAGAGCATTGATCATTCCACGGAAGCCGGCGAAGTCAACGACAACGAATGCGTCGATGTGTAATCCAGTAAGCTCCTCGGCAGCAGCCTTGGTACAGGCAATGCCGCCGGCCAGGTCATCCGTCACGGCACCAGTGGAGAATGCGGAGTTGAACATCCCCTGATACTCCCAGCTGCGTGAACCATCAGCCCTGATGCACGACGGAATATCGGTGATCAGGTCCCGAGGAATGGAGACCACGGTGACAGCAGTTCGGTCAGCTGAAATGTGTGCGATCATCGTCGTATCAGACTGGATCGTTGTCAGCTCCTCTGCAGAGCCAATTCCCGTATCGCTCTGGTTATAGCGTGAATCGACTCCGGAGATAAGAATATTAATCGCCTGACCTTCGAAATGGTCAATGAGCTGGAGCTTCTCCTCTTCACCCGACTGAGAATCAGGATTACCCAGCGAGGAAATATCGAGAGCAGACTCCCTAACCTGATGAGCGATAGACTGATACACGAACCAGGCGGAAGAGCCGAAGAACAGGACAACTGACATGAAGGTACCGAGCAAGACTCGGAGAAGGCCGCCCCTGAAGGGACTCGTTGCCGCATGCTGAACTGGGCGCACCCCGCGATTCCTTGTTCGTTCTCTCATTGCCATCGATGATAGCGTGACGACGGTGCGCACCTCCAGCGTAGCGTCAGCAAAGTGAGCACCACAACGTCATGATCGGGAACTCCATTGTATCCTCGCCATGATTGGAGAGGACTTCTTCACGTCTTGGTTCCGTGCCCCCAGTTATAATGGGGCCTTAGCTTCTATCCACTGATGCGGAGGCCTTCGTCTTCGATCGTATACGGGAGTTGATCTTCACTGAAGAAAATGCATCGACTCAGGTACTTCCACATCGTGGAAGTACCAACGCCAGCCGGGGCGACCTCTCCCCAGTAATGAAAGGCCAGTTCGGATGGAATTCTCCAACATCGGCTTCCCCATCGCTTTAGATGTCGGCAACATGACCCACATCTTTAGACCCTTTGAGATGTCCTCCTTTGAAGGGGCTGTAACAGACACTGTGTCACGACTTCATGGAACGAGCGTTAAGGAGGACACTTTCCGACCAACCAAAGCTGCTGTTGCTTTGAGGCGTGAACCCGTCCACACTATGGGGTCCACCGTAAGGACCCCACCCAAATTGTCGATGTTGTCTGTTTCAGACTCAACCTACACCGATGCCGTCGGCGACCGGCACTTTTTCTTCGCTCCTCCGAAGACCTGCCCACTGAGTCAATGAGCGAATATCCTCCCTCGTTCAGCCCCAAGGAGCGGCGTTCCCGCCCTTTGTCACAGGCTGCCCAAAACGCACCTGAACGGGGTGAGTCCTCGGCTTCCTCTCGGCCTTTAACGCCCGGAGAGCAGGCGCGGGTTGAACGCGACTCTCATGGGCCGCGCCCTTCGGCATCTTCAACGCCATCCACAGGCTCTTCGCAGGCCCCGGCGCCTTCCCAGTCTTCTGCTTCCGCCCGTCCTTCGCGTCCCATGGCCTCTCAGGCCAGGTCTGCAGGCTCGTTGTCCCCCTCAGTGGCCTCTCAGGCCTTTCCCACCGCCCGAAGCGGCGCTGAGAGTTCGCCGCGCCCTAAGCGCCCGAGCGCTCAAGGGGCTCGTACAACACAAGAGCCGTCGAATCAGGACGGGCAGATGCCGGTCTTTCGTACACGCCCACGGGTCTATGGCATCGCCGCAGATGATGCTCAGGCGCGCGCATGGCGCGTCGACTCCGCATCCCCCGAGCCCCAAGCTGATCGTCCTCTTCTGCCCACGACTGCCGATCAGCCTCAACGTGATCTTCCACCTGCTTTCGCCCCAAAACGCAAGAGTCTGCGTCAGGGGGCTTCCCCCCAGGCCCGCGCTCAGGCGGAGGGGTTTTCACATGAGCGCCAACAACCTCGGCCCACGACGCTCACGCCGCGTCGCGCCCCCTCTCAAGCGCCACATTCGGCGCCTCGGCCACGAGTGAAGCGAGCCCGTCGTCTTCGAGGAAGGCTTTTCAAGGCGTTCCTTTTTCTCGTGCTCATCCTGAGCGGTTGGGTGGGCTTCTTGGCATGGGATGCGAACCAGAACTTAGGCCGGACCTCCGCTCTTTCCGCAGCTGTGAACACGCCGGGGACCACATACCTCCTCGCAGGCTCGGACTCTCGTGATGATGGCGCTGTACAAGACGGCTTCGAAGGCTCGGAACGCTCAGACTCCATCATGCTGGTCAATATTGCGCCCAACGGTCAAAAGTCAGCTGTTTCCATCCCACGAGACACCTATGTTGAGATCCCCGGCTACGGCTGGGACAAGATCAATGCGTCCTTCTCCTACGGTGGCCCTGAATTGCTCGTGAAGACCGTTGAATCTCTCACCGGACTCACCGTCGATCATTACGTGCAGATCGGCATGGGCGGAGTCTCGAATATGGTGGACGCCGTTGACGGCATCAATGTCTGCTATGACGGCGATGTGAGCAACGATCCTTCTACTCTCGAATGGACCGCGGGCTGCCACGATGTTGATGGGAAGACGGCGCTCGCCTTCTCACGTATGCGCTACCAGGATCCCGAGGGGGATATCGGTCGTGCCAAGCGTCAACGCCAAGTCGTCTCGAAGACGATTGAAAAGGCTCTCGCTCCGACGACTTTTCTTTATCCTGCACGCACTTTGCGAGTTGAACGTGCAGGTTCTGGTTCCTTCACAGTTGACGAGGACACCTCCCTTCTCGATATTGCACGCCTTGTCCTTGCTTTCAAGGATGCGGGCACGCAGGGCTTGAGTGGGATCCCGCCAGTCGAGTCGCTCGATTTCCTCACGGATGTGGGATCGTCCGCAGTGCTCCTGGAAGATGAGACCGCACCCGAGTTCTTTGAAAAGCTCCGCAATGGGACTTTAACCACTGAAGATTTCAACGCCTTCGGTCGTTAAACACCTCATGGGAGCGTGCGAGGAAACGGCCGAACAGCCAGAGCCACAATCAGCCACGCAGGGGTTCTCTGGAGTCTTGAGAGTCACGGTTCCCTAAGTCATAGCCCCCGGCCCCTCAGGTCTTCGCCGCCCATAGGCCGCGCGAACTCAGCACCCCACACCGAACTTCACTCCCGCCTCTTGGACACCGCACGCTCCACGGGGTCCTCATTCACAGCCAAAGCCCAAGTGAGTAGGCGTTTCCCGGTGTTCTTCTCAGCCCTGCGAGCTTGGGCGAACTCTCTGAGCCAGCGCCGCCCCCTTGTCCCAGGCGAGATCGCGCAGCCCCTTTTGGAAGTCCCGCATCTTGGCGCGCAAGGCCTCGGCCTCGGGCCCCTCACCAGCGGAGAGAATCCGAGCGGCGAGCAAACCCGCGTTACGCGCACCAGCAATAGAAACAGTTGCGACGGGCACTCCTGCGGGCATTTGCACGATCGAGTGGAGAGAATCCACTCCATCAAGGTGCTTGAGTGGAACGGGGACGCCCACGACCGCAAGCTCAGTGAGAGCAGCGAGCATACCGGGCAGGTGTGCGGCGCCCCCCGCTCCAGCGATGATGACCCGCAAACCCCGAGCTGAGGCCGAACGGCCATAGGCAAGCATGTCCTCGGGCATTCGGTGAGCCGAAACGACGCCGACTTCGCAAGCGATGCCGAACTCCGCGAGGGCAGCAACGGCGGGTTCCATGGTCGGCCAATCCGAATCGGAGCCCATGACGACACCGACGAGGGGGTGGGGGCCGGTTGCGCTCAAAGGAATATCAAGATCAGGGGTCGAATCGTTCATCGGATGCTCCTTTCTAGAAGCCTCGTGAATAGGGAAGAGAAGTCAAAGGGCTCAAGCTCAACAAGGATTCGCCGCACGCTGAGAGCCTTGCTCACACACAGCTCTCAGACCTGGCCGCGAAGGGCAGCAACAACTTCTTCAGCCTCAGCCCGGGCACGCGCCGGATCGGCGTCCACTACCGTCACATGGCCGAGTTTGCGGCCCGGACGAACGGCTTTGGAGTAGATATGGACCTTCGCTTCGGGATGACCTTCCAAAGCTTGTCCGAGGGCGCGAGCCGGACAGGGGAAACTCGAACCCAAAAGATTCACCATGACGCAGCTCGAACCGGGAACACGGAGCTCGGTCGACCCCAGAGGCAGGTCCAAGACAGCTCGAAGGTGCTGCTCGAATTGGCTCGTCACCGCGCCATCGATAGTCCAATGGCCGGTATTGTGCGGACGCATTGCAAGCTCGTTGACGAGGACGTGCTCGTCGGCGCCCTCGCCGACAACGAACATCTCGACCGCGAGCACGCCTGTCACCCCGAGTTCTTCAGCGATCCTCTCACCGAGTTCACGAGCCGCTTCGAGAGTTTCGGGACGCACGCCGAAAGCAGGAGCCGTGACGACGGAGCAGACTCCATCGACCTGCTCACTCGTCGCAACAGGCCACGACTTGATCTGTCCGGAAGGCCTTCGGGCGCACAGTGCGGCGACCTCGGACACGAAGGGCACGAGCTCTTCGGCGAGCAGTTCTCCCTTTCCAAACCATTCGGCCGCTTCCTCAGCCTCGTGGACGACTCGAACTCCGCGCCCGTCATAGCCCCCGGTCGGTGTCTTCACGATGAGGGGCCAGCCGCACTCATCCCCGAAAGCCTGCAAGTCTTCAAGGGTGTCGATTCTCGCCCAGCGCGGACAGGGCGCCCCCATCTGGGTGAGGCGTTCGCGCATCGCGAGCTTATCTTGGGCGTACAAGAGGGCTCGGGCGGGCGGTTCGATGGCGAGCGAGCCCTCGAGTTGTGCGAGGAGGGCCTGGGGGATGTGCTCATGCTCGAAAGTGAGGACGTCGGCCCCTTCGACGAGTGCGCGAACAAGCTCATCATTCTTGGGAAGGCCGACTGTTGAGGAGACGACGACCAGAGCAGTTGAAGTGTCGGGGGCTTCAACGAGGGGACGCAGTTCAATGCCGAGCGCGATCGCGCTCTCCTGCATCATGCGGGCGAGCTGCCCGCCTCCGATGACGGCGACGACCGGGCGTGTGCTCCGAGTGGGCTCCATGCCCTTCAATCTAGTCGCTCCTAGGCCCGCCTCGCCTCGAGGAGGCTTCAGAATCGACGCGATCTGCGTCCCATCGAGACGACTGGCCCATGGGGCATGACCCGATCAGGGTCGAGGGATGCGGGGATCGCAGCGAGGGAGAGTGAGAAGACAGGTGGCCGGTTGCGCGTCAATTCCAATCTCCCACCCATTGCCCCAGCCAGATCCTTTGCCAAAGCCAAGCCGATTCCAGTCGAGCCATGCCCGGACACACCCTTTTCAAAAACGTTGGGTGCCAAGTCTTCAGCAATTCCCTCGCCCTCGTCGGAAACATCAATAACGACCCCCCGCCGATTTGCCGTTTTTCGGGCAAGCACCCGAGTGGTGCCAGCGCCGTAACGCAAGGAGTTCTCAATGAGGGTTGCCAGCACCTGGGAGATTTTCCCTCCATCGGCGAGGATCGGCAGTTCCGCCTCGTCTGTGAAGACGAGCTCACGACCAGCTTGGGCAAAGGCCGCTTCCCATTCTTCACGCTGTGTGTTAAAGGCTTCGAGAATGTGGATCGCTTCGGTCTGGCCGACATTCCTCGCATTGGAGTCGAGCAGTTCGGCAACGACCGCAGTGAGACGCTCAACCTGTTCAAGACAGCTCTTCGCTTCTTCTTGAACCTCCGGCTCGGAGGAGATTAATTCGATCTCCTCCAATCGCATTGACAGGGCGGTGAGTGGGGTTCGGAGTTGATGCGAGGCATCGGAAGCGAATCGGCGCTCAGCGGCAAGCCTTCCCGCCATTCGTTCTCCTGTCCGCGCCAATTCCTCTTGGACGAGGTCGATCTCTTCAATCCCTGAGGGTTTAACCCGTGCTCTTACCTGGCCCGAACCGATCTGCTCAGCTTGAGCCGCGAGGTAGATCAAAGGTGCAGACAGTCGTCGGGAGAATCTCAGGGCGAGGATGAAGCCGACAATCAAGCAAGCACCCATTCCAGCGAGATACAGGACGAGGACGAAGCCGATACGTTCGATTGTCGGCAATGCGGAGGCCTCGAGACGCACGTTCGTCCCTTGATTCGTCGAGGCGTAAACAACATGCGTGGGAGCTGTAACCTGTGTCCGTACTGTGATGAGGTCGCCTTGAGCGGTCGATACTGAGGCGTGTACGCCGCTTTGTCTGATCGTCGCGGGAGAGACGAGCGCCTCAATCAGGGAAGGAGTGACCGCGTCACCGTTCTCGATCCGTCGGTCGATCATTCTCGCAATCGTCTGCGCCCTCGACTCGAGGCGGGACACGTCGGATACCCAGACGATCGAGGAGGTCGCGATCGCACCGGGGACACCCATGAGGAGAGCGACGACGGTCACGGCCGTGAGGATCATCCGTACCGCGCGTTTTCGCATATCTCCTCTTTCCTTGTGATCCGATGTCAGAAGAACCTGCTCTGTCTCAGGCGTGAGGCTGCCTTCGAGGGCTGTGATTGCAGGGACTGAGCCCACGTGTCTGAGGGCTCACGGCTCTATCTACAGGCTACCCGCGTCTAGAGAGGCGACGCGGGTAGGTGTGGGAGATGGCGAGAGGCTGGCCCCTGATGCGAGTGTTCAGCGCAACTCGAAGCGGAAGCCCATTCCTCGAACAGTCGTGATGTAGTGCGGGCTCGTCGCGTCGTCTCCGAGTTTGCGTCGCAGCCAGGACACATGCATATCGAGAGTCTTCGTTGAGCCTGTCGGATCGGAGCCCCAGACTTCACGCATGAGGGTCTCGCGTTCAACGACGCTCCCGGCTGCGCGCAGGAGAACACGAAGCAACTCGAATTCCTTTGCGGTGAGTTGAAGCTCCCGGTCGCCGGAGAAAGCGCGGTGAGCGGCAACATCCATGCGCACATCCTGGGCGCTGAGTTCAGAATCGTTGACTTCTGTACTCGTCCGACGAAGCAGCGCGCGAACTCGGGCGAGGAGTTCAGCAAGTCGGAAGGGCTTTGTCACGTAGTCGTCGGCGCCCGCGTCCAAGCCGACCACCATATCGACCTCGTCAGTGCGGGCAGTGAGGATCAGGATCGGCACTGTTTTGCCGCAGGCGCGGATCTCGCGTGCAACTTCAAGTCCATCGATATCAGGTAGACCGAGGTCGAGGACAACGAGGTCGGCTCCTTCAACCTCGGCGAGGGCGCCTCGGCCGGTGCCGTGGGCGCGAACCTCGTAGCCCTCACGACCGAGAGCGCGGGCCAGGGGTTCGGAGATCGCGGGATCGTCTTCGACGAGGAGAACAGTAGTCACACGAAGATCATACCCTTTCAAGATTATTTCTTTCATGTTCCTTGACCATTGCGAGGAGCCCCTCACAGTCACTTCATCAGGGATGTCACGGGGAAGAGGAGGGAAGAACAGGGGTCTTCCTCGAATCCGAGCCGGGGAGAGAAAATGCCTGTATTCACTCCTGAGAGGAGAGGACATAGGGGGTGACCTGCCCGAAGCCCCGCAATTCAGCGGAGGGAAAATCCTCGAGCACGTATCCGTTTCCTGCTTTGCCTGCAGCGATCGCGGCTGCTGTGGCTGGATCGGTGAGGATTTTACCTACCGGAGCAATGTCCACCAGTCGAGAAGCAAGGTTGACCGTCGGGCCGAACACGTCCCCTGAACGGGAGAACACATCCCCTCGCACGAAGGACGCTCGAACGGGCAGGATCGTGTCGTCCGCGCTGAGACGCTCGATCAAAGAGGTTGCGACCTTCACCCCTGTCGCAAGATCGTCGGCAATATACAAAACAGCATCTCCGATTGTTTTGACGATCCTGCCGCCCGCCTCCGTGACAGCCAGGCGCGATTCTTCTTCGAATCTCTCGATGAGGTCCACGAGTGCGCCTCCCAGAATCGTCGAAGACGAGGTGTAGGACACCATGTCAACGAAACCGAGGGAACGGTTCAGCGGAAAGCGCGTACGGGAGTCCTCGTGTCCGCGCTGAGCGACCTCCTTATCGAGGCGGACGAGAAGGGCTTCCATTTGACGGCGCCACGAATGCAAGAGCATTCCCTCGAAGGCGTGGACACTGTCGCGCATGTGGTCGATGACGTACATGCGGGCAGTCGTATCATCAAGGCCGAGCCTGCGAATCGCATCTTCAACGAGGGCTTCGAACTGCCACAGGCTCAAACGGTCCGCGAGATGCGAATTCGCTCTCAGGAGTGAGCGACTTGTCGCGAGGTCGATCGCGCCGGAGTCAACGAGCCCATTCCAGGTGGTGAACACCTCGATATCACGCTCGGTGAAGACACGTTCATCAGGTTCGGGACGTTGAAAACCCATCGAGACCCAATAGTCGTTGACGCGTTCGATCGTGGTCCCTGTGCTTTCGGCGAGCATTCGAGCACTGGTCGTCAGCGGCCCTCCAAGGAGGCGCGGAACATAACTCGTGACGGTCTGATGTTCAAGTTCGTAATTCTCAATGTCATCTTGAGCCGACGAGACTCCCATATGTTCGATGCCCCTCCTTCCAATGAGATCCGAAAACAACGTGAGCGGAACCGCAGCGAATACCAGCTTATTAGCCTACATCACGTTGAGCTTCCCTTCTTTGTTTTCAGCTTTCCCCCTTGTAAAGCACTCGCGGATTCCTCCTTGCGGAGCACTCCCAGGCTTTTCCTCGCGAAGCACTCTCAGGTTCTTCCTTGCGGAGCACTCCCAGGCTTTTCCTCGCGAAGCATTCTCAGGTTCTTCCTTGCGGAGCACTCCCAGGCTTTTCCTCGCGAAGCACTCTCGGCCTCCCTTTCGAGCATCGGCTTGAGCATCCTGCCTTCACCTCGCAGAAAACGAAGAGCTCTCGGGCACGAAGAGTCCCTCTTGGCACAGGGCCAGGGCTTCAGGGGACAATGACCTCATGCGACTCCTTCTCGCCTCCAAGTCCCCGGCTCGACTCTCCACCCTCCTCGCTGCAGGAATCACTCCCATCGTCAGGGTCTCTGAGGTCGATGAAGATGCCGTGCTCGAATCCGTGAAGGCCCACTCGCCCTCCCCCAGCGCCGATGAACAAGTTGTCGCCCTCGCCCGTGCAAAACGAGACGCCGTCGCCTCGACGCTCACCACTGACGCCTTGCTCGACGAGGAAGGGGCAGATTTTCTCCTCCTGGTCGGCTGCGATTCGATGCTCGAGATCAACGGGCGCATGGTCGGTAAACCTCATCTGCCCGAAGTCGCGCACGAGAGGATCCGGGAAATGCGCGGAAGCGCGGCGACTTTGTGGACCGGACACGCGGTCAGTCTCCTGAGGCGCCAAGAGGATGGCTCTTACGCCCTTGAGTCTGCTCTCTCGCGTTCAGCCTCGACAGTCGTTCACTTCGGGCAGATCAGCGACGAGGAGATCGAGGCCTACATCGCCTCGGGTGAACCGCTGCGCGTCGCCGGTTCTTTCACAATTGATGGGCTCGGTGGCCCCTTCATCACAGGGGTCGAGGGCGACCATCACTCCGTCGTTGGTATTTCTTTGCCTCTTTTGCGTGAACTCGCTTCGGAGCTTGGCGTGTTCTGGCCGGATCTGTGGGATTTTCGCCGGAGGACCCCTTCGCAGGAGTTGAGCCCCTCCACAGGAGCAGAGGGATAGAGGACAGCGTCGGCTCTTCTTCGACGCTCTCAGACGCAGAAGAAACGGAGAGCTCGCCCTCGACACGAACAAGTGCATACCGTCGGTAAGTAGAGCTCTCACGCGGGCAAGTGCCGAGCATTGCCGGGCTGCGCGACATTGTGCGGGGGAGAATACGCCCTACCAGACTGCAGGTGAAGAGCATCCCCGGGCACGGATGCACGAAACGGGCTCCCCCTCCCCCGGGCTCCGAATTAGGATTCTTCACATGGACATGACTCTTGCATGGGGAATCGGCCTGGCGACCGTCACGATGGACGGCGAGACTCTGGACGTCTGGTATCCGCGCCCCCACCTCGGAACGATGGAACCCGGCGAGGATGGCGATCTGCTTGAAACGCTCACAGCAATGCAAGGTCAAGACGACGCCCGACAGGTCCGCACGACCGTCGTCACCTGTAAAGCCGACCTCGGCGACCGCCCCCAGTCCACAGCCGACACTTACCTGCGTCTCCACCTTCTCTCCCACCGTCTGGTCAAGCCCAATACGATCAACCTTGACGGCATCGTGTCGCGTCTTCCCAATGTCGTGTGGACCGCTCAAGGCCCCTGCGCCGCCGAGGGCTTCGAAGAGACCCGCCTTCGTCTGCGCGCCGCACTCGGTCACCCCGTCGTGGTGCTCTCCGTCGACAAGTTCCCCGCAATGGTCCACTACGTCGTCCCCGAAGGAGTGCGCATCGCAGATGGCGCGAAAGTTCGTTTAGGCGCATACCTTGCGGAAGGAACGAGCGTCATGCACGCCGCTTTCGTCAACTACAACGCGGGCACTCTTGGACGCTGCACTGTTGAGGGGCGTATCTCTCAGGGCGTCGTCATTGACGATGGCTCAGATGTCGGCGGCGGCGCCTCGACGATGGGGACCCTTTCCGGCGACGGTCGCAACCGGGTCCGCCTCGGTAAGCGCTGTCTTCTCGGCGCAAATTCAGGTCTGGGGATTCCTTTGGGCGATGACTGCGTTGTTGAAGCAGGACTCTTCCTCACGGCAGGAGCGAAAGTCGCGGTGATGAAGGCCGGTGGCGTCGTACCCGGTGCACATGGTCTTTTCGCTGAACCACCGTGCGTTCCGGCGCGCACGCTCGCTGGAGCGTCGAATGTCTTGTTCCGCCGCAATTCGCAGTCGGGCCGGATTGAGGCGTTGTCCCGTGGCGGCAAGAGTATTGAGATTCCCGAGGATGCGAGCCCCCACATCTGAAGTGCCACAGCACTGCCTGGCGTAGAACTTCCTGTCCCTCAGATCAGAGCTGACTGTCCCCGAGAGCTGTCTCTGCCCTGCACTGCTCGCCCCTGAGAACTGCCTCTCCCCTGCAGCTGCTTGTGTCAAACCCCGTGTTTGTGTCAAGCCCCGACTGAGGGGCACAAGTCGGACATCAAGCGTGTACAAGTCGGACGATTCAAACTCTAACCTGGGTGTTCCTCAAGGTTCCAAGGCGCAACGTTCGACTTGTGGACAGCCACGCCTCTACGAGCCTCAGCCATTGAGGCGCGGTGTGCGCATACGCAGGGGCACGTAGTCGCGTTCGACCTCGCCCACGTACACCTGGCGGGGCCGTCCGATCTTCGTCGCCGGGTCCTTCGTCATCTCAACGTACTGGGAGATCCAACCGGGCAGACGACCGAGAGCGAAGAGCGGGGTGAACATCTTCGTCGGGAATCCCATCGCCGAATAGATCAGGCCCGTGTAGAAGTCCACGTTCGGATAGAGCTTGCGCGCCTTGAAGTAGTCATCATTCAAAGCGATGTCCTCGAGTTCCATCGCGATATCAAGGAGTTCATCGCGCTTACCCAGGCGAGACAGGACCTCGTGGGCGGTCTCCTTCACGAGGGCGGCTCGTGGATCGTAGTTCTTGTAGACGCGGTGACCGAATCCCATGAGGCGCACGCCCTCGGCCTTCGATTTCACCTTGTCGACGAAGCTCTGGACCGGCTCCCCTGTGTCGCGGATCTGGTGGAGCATCCGCAAAACGGCTTCGTTCGCTCCGCCATGGAGGGGACCTGCGAGGGCACCAACGCCGGCCGCGACCGAGGCATACAGATTCGCCTGTGAACTGCCCACGAGGCGCACGGTCGAGGTCGAGCAATTCTGCTCGTGATCGGCGTGCAAGATGAGCAGCATGTCGAGGGCGCGCACCAGTGCCGGATCAATGTCGTAGGCCTGATAGGGCATGCCGAAGGTCATGCGGATGAAGTCTTCGGTGTATCCGCGCGCCGAATCCGGGTACAGGAGGGGCAGACCTGCCGCCCGCTTCGCGATGTAGCTGATCATCGTCGGCACCTTCGCAAGAAGGAGGACGAGGGCGGTATCGAGTTGTTTCGAGTCGCGAGGATCAAGGGTGTCCTCGTAGTAGGTGGCCAGGCCCGCGATCCCGGCCTGGAGGATCGCCATCGGGTGTCCGCGGTGCGGGAAGGCCGTGAAGAATGCTTTGAAATCCTCGTGCAGGAGGCGGTGGCGCTGGACGCTGCGGATGAAGGATTCCAGGGTCGCGGCGTCGGGAAGCTCCCCGTAGATCAGGAGGTAGGCGACTTCCAGGAAGCTCGAGTTCTTCGCGAGTTGTTCAATCGGGTAGCCCCGGTAGCGCAGGATCCCCTTATCGCCGTCAATGAAGGTGATCGCTGATTTGCACGAGGCCGTGTTCGTGTATCCCGGGTCGAGGGTGACGGTCTTACCCTCGGCGAGGAGTCGTGAAACACCAAGACCGTCGTTTCCTGCGGAGGCACTGACTCGAGGCAGTGCGATCTTGGATTCCCCAAGAGTGAGGATCGCATCCGGGCGAACGGCGGGAACCTGTTCTTCCGTCATGTTTTCTCCCTTCACGTGGCGGGGTGAGGCTCCACTGGCGAGGTCCAAAGCTTCAGCTCTACCTCGGGACGAAAGTCCAGCTGTTCATCACCCTATACTCGAGATATCTCGATTGCGAGAGAAATCTGGATTCATCCAAGGAGTGGACCAGCGGCCCGCAAGCGCTCGCAAGCAGCTCGGATCCTTTCATCACTCGCCGTCAGGGCAATGCGGACGCGCCCCTTAGCGGCCTCGCCGTAGAAATCACCCGGAGCCACGAGGATACCCAGTCCAGCGCAAGCGTTCACCAGTGCCCACGAGTCAGAATTGCCCGGCTTGGCGACCCACAGGTACAGGCCCGCAGCGGAGTCGGGATCGTTGACGAGGCCGAGGGACTCCACCGCTTCAAGGAGCATGTCCCGTCTCGTCTCGTACACCCTCCGCTGAGCTTCGACATGCTCATCATCAGCGAGTGCGAGAGCCATGGCGTGCTGAACCGGAGCGGGCACCATCAGCCCCGAGTGTTTACGGAGCTCGACGACTTGCGTGATGAGCGCCGGATCGCCGTAGGCCACAGCCGCACGGTATCCGGCCAGATTCGACTGCTTCGACAAGGAGTACAAGACAATGACGCCACTCGGGTCGCCCTCGCACACTGCCTCATGGAGGATCGAGGGCACGCCCTCGTGGGTCCAGGGGGAACTCCAGGGGAGTGCCGCGTAGCACTCGTCGGAGATGATGACGGCCTCATGCTCTCGCGCCCAGGCGAGAGCAGCCCGGAGTTGAGGGATGGACAGGACGTGGCCGTCAGGATTGCCCGGGGAGTTGAGGAAGACGAGGGCGGCATCGGGCCAAGTGTCGGGCCGAGTCGGATCGACCGGAACCGGAGTCGCTCCGGCCAGGCGCGCGCCAATGTCATAGGTCGGGTAAGCGACCTCGGGAACGAGAACCGTGTCACCTGGGCGAACACCCAGGAGAGTCGGGAACCAGGCAACCGCTTCCTTCGAGCCGATCGTCGGGATGACGCCCTCTGCTCCGACATCCGTCATGCGCCTACGCGCACCCCAGGCGAGGATCGCCTCCCTCAGTTCCCGGGTGCCGATGACACTGGGATACCCGTGTGCGTCAGAAGCTTCGACAAGCGCATCACGAATGAACTGCGGTGTCGGGTCGACCGGGGTTCCGACGGAAAGATCGCAAATCCCATCGGGGTGCGAGTTCGCCAATTCCTTCGCGGGGGTGAGGAGATTCCAGGGGAACTCGGGAAGGGCGAGAGGACGGGGAAGAGCAGTCATGACAAATGGCTTCGTCTTATTGCGCGTTCTGCGGGGGAAGGGCAGCGATCATCTCATCGTCGAAGTCCTGGGCTCCGGTCCTCTGGGCACCTCCCGGGGAGCCGAGATCCTTGAAGAAGTCGACATTCGCACGATAGTAGTCCGACCACTGCTCAGGAAGATCGTCCTCGTAGAAGATCGCCTCGGTCGGGCACACCGGCTCGCAGGCGCCGCAGTCGACGCATTCTTCGGGATGGATGTAGAGCGTGCGGGCCCCTTCGTAAATGCAATCGACGGGGCACTCATCGACGCACGCGCGATCCTTCACATCGACGCAGGGCTGCGCGATGACGTAGGTCATGACTCCTCCTTGACGGGGTCGGGTGAATACTCTGGCTTTATTATCGCCCTCATGAAACATGAGGAGCATACCCACAGCACTGATCGCCCTGCGATCCGGGAGGATGCGCCCTCCTGCCCGAACTTGGCACCCGCCCCGAAAGCGTCAATTCCCGAAGGCGCATACAACGCAAATCAGACTCCGCCTCCCCTGCCGTGGCTCAAGTGGAGCCCCGGCGAACGCGTCGTCGTCCGATATCGTCTCTCCGATGGCCTGCATGACGCCCTTGGCACTCTTCTTGAAACCGCTTTCGATTATGTCGTGATCGAGACTCGGCGCGGCCCGGTCAGGGTAGAGGCGGCGACAATGGTGACGGGGAAGAAGGTGCCGCCCCCGCCCTCGTTCATAAGCTAAGGGAGGCGTTCATGAGCTGAAAGTGGGGCCTTTGCGAACTGAGTGTGAGGCTTTCGCGAGCTGAAGGGAGGGCATTCATGAGCTGAAGGCTGGGCAATACTGCGGGGGCCGTACAACAAGAAGGGTGGAGCCGCACAATCGAAAGAGCCCCCGAATCTGCTCCGTGTCAGGAGTGCTTCAACTGCGTCGAGAGCATTTCAGCTGCGTGTTGCCATGTTCGGGTGTAGAACGCCGAAGGCGAAAACGCCCGCGAGCACGGTCATTGCGCCACCGTAGGCGATCGCCGTCCCCATCAAGGCGAAGAGCGGAACGAGAATGATAAGGAGAACAGTGATGGCAATCACCGTGATGAGATAGCCGACGAATAACAACTTCTGTCGGCGCATTGTTGCGAGAGCGTAGTACAGGATCACATTCGCCGCATTCAATGCTCCGGCACCGATGAGAACGAGAAGCTCCGGCATCAGATGAGAAACGTCCTGAGCGAACACGAGTTTGAGCAAAGGAGCGCCAACGAGCCATGTCACGATTGCAACGAGGACGAAAGCTCCCGCTGTTGAATACAGGCCTCTGCGCACGAGGGATCTGAAAGCACCAAAATCACCATCAGTCCAGTATGTGGCCATCCTTGTCAACAGCGGCCGAAAAACGAGCAAGGAGAGCATGTTGATGACAACGGCTGGCATGAAGATGATCGCGAAATAGGCTTGCGCAGCTGAATCAAGATAATGCTCGATCGCATACTTCGGTGCATTCGACACGTATATCGCTGCGAAGGAAGCGAGAAACAGGGGAAGACACTCGCGGAGGATAAGGAGAATCTCACTCCAATCCCACCCCAGTGACAGTCCGAAGTGACGTTGCGCCGGAGGAAGAAAAACGGCGTTGAACACAACAAACGTCACGATCAGAGTCGCCACGGTTGAGACCAGGAGGTCTGCGCTGATGAAGAGCACGAGACAGAAGGTGAGTGTCGTCGTGAAGATCCTCGCGAATGAGGCTCTACCGCCGATGTCCAGTCTCCCGGAGCGTTGGAACTCCGAATAGAAGACATCTTCGAGCGCGTCATACACCCGCGTCGAAGCGATCAGAATAATCAGGAGAGTGTACTCGAGGGCCCCTCCCCTGATGACGGCAGCGAGAATGATGCCGAGAAGCATCGCTATTGTCGTTACTATCCTCGTCGAGAGGTACATACCGAACGAGAAGCGCCTGCGCACATCTGTGACGTGGTAGGCGCGTACCTCGTACATCCCCAGAGTCTGGAACTGCTGACCGACGCCGAAAGCGAAGGAGAACAGTCCAGCCATGCCGATTGTCAAGGTTCTCGATGCCACGGCGAACATGAGAACGAAGGAGGCCGAGCTCATGACGGAAGCGGCAGTGTTCCACAGGTAGTCGCGCCCGAGTTGACTCTTGAGCACTCCGCCGCGTCTCATGACAGTCTCGGGTCGTGATCGCCAAAGTCGATGTGGAACGGGCGATGATTGACCCGCTCATCTACAGGGGGCAGCTGCATGTAATCACCATACATGCGCCGCAAAACAACATCGTAAGCAGATGAAATGCGAACGGTGATGTCTTCGAAGGGAACGTCTTCGAGGGGGAAGAACTCCCCCCTACTGATCGACCAATGATGTGGATCGCGCGTGGAAAAGTCGCCGAAGAGCTCGCCGCCACTTCCTTCAAAACGTCGCGCGTTGCGTTCCCAGCACCTTTGGAGAGTGCTTTCTCGCAGGTGCAGGATGCGTAAGGTCCAGTGCACTGCGTACATGACCCCCGTCGCTGTTTGTTTGAGGGGCGCGGGCAGAGGCGGAGCTGCGTTTGGAATACCGCGCAGGAAAAGAAGCCTCCCCAAAATCCACGAGCGCAGGCTCTGACACTGATATGCACGCCGCTTCTCGGGTAGGACATCGAGGGGGAAGATATCAACACCGATCGGCATACGGAAGGGACGGTCCTTAGCCAGTTCTGAGACGAACTCTGTTCCCGAACATCCAAGAACGGCGAATGTCTGCGGATAATCGGGCGGGGTCCCGGGTTTGAGGAGCACGAACCCTGGTCCCAGCACACGAGGGGCCTCTTCGAGGAAGCGCTCATAGTCTTCTCGCAGCATGCACGTATCGGCGTCATCATCCCAAGGAATGAATCCTTTGTGCCGGATGGCGCCGATAGCGGTGCCGCCGTAGACGGAGTAGGGAATGTCGAGTTCACGACACACCCTGTCGAGTTCGGCAAGAACCCGAGTCGTGACGATCTGGATGCCCTGAACGAGTTCGCTCCCCGTGCCGGGAGCACCTGCGTAGTCGCTCTCAGTCATTCCACTGCTCCTCGTAGGGGCCGAAGTCGATGGTCTGCGCATCATGATTCCACCGCTGCTCCACGGGAGGGAGAACCATGTAATCACCGTATTGACGCTGCAGCATGTCGTCGTATTTGCTCGAAATCTTCACCGTAATATGTTCGAAGGGAACATCGATTGGCGAGAGGATTTCTTCCTCCGACATGATCCATCTTTGAGGATCACGCATTGTGAAGTCCGCTAAACGCCCAGTCGGGGCGTTCTCGTAGCGTCGCACTGCTTTATCCCAGTGGGCTTGAATCTTGCGAGGGGATATCCGAACTACACGCAGTCCATAGTGGATGACGCTCGTCAAAGAGTGAACGAGTTTCAAGCGCACGCCACTCATGCCGAGAACATAAGGTTTTGGAGTCCCGTAGAGGAAGAGAAGACGTCCCCAAAACCAGCTTTGACGACTCATCGCTTTGAAGACTCCATGGTCATCCGGGATGTAGTCAAGAGGGAGGATGTCAATGAAGAACGGCATCCTGTAGCTCGCCCCTTTCGCAAACTCCGGGATGAGGAGAGTGTCTTTGAGGACGAGTTTCGCGAACATATAGGGGAATTCGGGATCCGTTCGTGTCGAATCGAGACGGAATCTTTCATCCATGAGCGCCGGGGCTTCCTTTAAGAAACGCTCATAATCGGGACGCCTCATGAAGACATCCACATCATCATCCCAGGGAATGAACCCTTTATGCCGAATTGCTCCGATCGCCGTCCCACCGTAGACGGAATAAGGGATATCAAGTTCGCGGCAGAGCCGATCGAACTCCTTCAGAATCCCTGTGATCAGGAGTTGCACTCGCCTGAGGGTGCGGTCATCAAAGCGATTTCCGAGCACCATCACATTACCCCTTAAATTGAGAATCCGTCACGGAAGTCCACGAAATTTTATCACGAAGGGAGTGCCCCAGCGGTGTCCAGTTCTCTCTCGTTAGAGAAAGTATTGTCGGAACGGGGCCAACGCCCCGCCATTTCAGAAGTCCCACTGAACGTCACGAGTGATTCGCGCGCCGCTCCCGGGCTGCGATCTTGAAACGCTCCTGCGCATCCAGCACAACCTTGCGGACACGAACCGCATCGGGGGTCACCTCAACGCATTCATCATTCGCCGCGAATTCGAGAGACTCCTCAAGGGTGAGCTTGCGCGAGGGAGTGAGCGACTCATACACATCAGCAGTCGCTGAACGGGTGTTCGTCTGCTTCTTCTCACGGCAAATGTTCACATCCATGTCCTCGCCGCGAGGATTCTCGCCGACGACCTGCCCCTCGTAAACCTCCGAGGAGGGCTCAACAATGAAAGAACCACGCTCCTGCAGGTTCGTCATCGCATAGGGCGTCGCCTGACCCGCACGGTCTGCGACGAGTGAACCCGTGAGGCGCTGCTCGATCGCCCCTTGCCAAGGGGCATAGCCCTCGGCAATGGAGGAGGCAATGCCGGTTCCGCGCGTCTCCGTGAGGAAGCGGGTGCGGAAACCGATAAGGCCGCGGGCGGGGACGACGAACTCGAGGCGGATCCAGCCAGAACCGTGGTTCGCCATGGTTTCCATGCGCCCCTTGCGCGCCGCCATGAGCTGAGTGACGGCACCGAGGTGCTCCTCGGGAATATCGATCGTCATGCGCTCCATCGGTTCGCAGCGCACGCCCTCGATCTCCTTGGTGACGACCTGCGGTTTGCCGACGGTCAGCTCGAAACCCTCGCGACGCATCTGCTCGACGAGGATCGCGAGGGCGAGTTCGCCTCGCCCCTGGACCTCCCAGGCGTCGGGGCGCTCGGTCGGAAGAACCCTGAGGGACACATTGCCGACGAGTTCACGGTCGAGACGGTCCTTCACCTGACGGGCGGTGACCTTCGCACCTCTGACACGACCCGCCAGGGGCGAGGTGTTGATGCCGATGGTCATCGAAATCGCCGGGTCATCAATGGTGATAAGCGGCAGCGGACGCGGATCTTCGAGGTCGACGAGGGACTCGCCGATGGTGATGTCCTCGATGCCTGCGACGGCGACGATCTCACCGGGGCCGGCCGATTCGGTGGAAATCCGTTCAAGGCCCTCAGTGCGCAGCAGTTCGGTGACGCGCACGTTCGCGATGGTGCCGTCATGGCGGGCGAGGCCCAGGCTCGCGCCCTTCGTCAAAGTTCCGTTATGAATGCGCAAGAGCGCGAGGCGGCCGAGGAAGGGCGAAGCATCGAGGTTCGTGACATGCGCCTGCAGGGGGGCCTCCTCCTCGTAGGAGGGGCCGGGGATCCTGTTGAGGATCGTCTCGAACAAGGGCTCGAGGTTCTCAGTCGGAAGAATGCCATTGCCCGGGTTCTCCAGCGAGCAAACACCGGCCTTCGCGGAGGCGTAGATGACGGGCACGTCCAGGAGGGAATCGACGTCGGTTTCAACGCCGTCGTTCATGAGGTCCTCGCCAAGCGAGAGGAGCAGATCAGTCGTTTCGGAGACGACCTCTTCGATGCGTGAGTCTGGGCGGTCGACCTTGTTGACGACCACGACGACGGGCAGCTGGGCCTGGAGGGCTTTGCGGAGCACGAAACGGGTCTGCGGCAAGGGCCCCTCGGAGGCGTCAACCATGAGGATGACGCCGTCGACCATGGACAGGCCGCGCTCGACCTCGCCGCCGAAATCGGCGTGTCCGGGTGTGTCGATCACGTTGATCGTCACCCCGCCTTCCAGGCCGAGGGCTTTCGCTGCGGGGCCCGAGTAGTGGACGGCGGTGTTCTTCGCGAGGATCGTAATGCCCTTCTCGCGTTCGAGATCACCGGAGTCCATGACGCGCTCGCCGGTTTTCTCCACGGTGTCGCGTTCGGAGAATGCGCCCGACTGCCATAGCATCGCGTCAACCAGTGTCGTTTTGCCGTGGTCGACGTGGGCGACGATCGCGACATTGCGCAGGTCCTGGCGAACTGGCATGGATTCTCCTCTGATTGGGCGCGTTCAAGGCTCGTGTGCACCCTTTCGGCGCACATGAGCATCCCCGAGTTTAGTCCGTGCTCTCGCCCCTCCCCCGGGTCGGGCGTGCGACATCGGACACGCGAGACCTGGACGATGATGCGCGAAAGGCTTCGCCTGCGTAGAGTCGATTCTCGTCCGAGAGCGCCGCCCACACGAGGGCGACGCACCCCATGACATGCGGGCGCTGATCCGCTTCAAGACTGTCTGAGGTCCCCCATGAAGATCCGTAGATTCATCGCGCGCACCTACCTGCGTTTTTCCCGATGGAACTTCGCAGGCGAACCCCTCGCTGATAAGACGATGGTGATCGGAGCCCCGCACACATCGAACTGGGACGGCGTCTTTATGGCGCTCTCGTTCTGGTCGATCGAGCGACCCTTCCATTTCCTCGTGAAGGACTCGATCGTGAAGAAACCGATCTTCGGCGCTTTCGTCAAGTGGATCGGCGCGATCGGCGTCGATCGGACGGCTGCGCACGGCATCGTCGGGCAGGTGGTGGATGCCGCTAACGCTTCTGAGAGCTTCACGATCGTTCTCACTCCGAAGGGGACGAGGTCGCCGCGCGAGTACTGGAAGTCTGGTTTCTACAGGATCGCTCAGGGCGCGGACTTGCCTGTGGCACTCGGTTTCGTTGACCGCAAAACCATGACCTTCGGATGGGGGCGTTCGATTCGTCTGAGCGGCGATCCTAGAGCCGATATGGACGTGATCCGCGAGTTCTACTCAGACAAGGTCGGCGTGAACCCTGAGCTTGCCTCTGTTCCTCGTCTTCGAGCCGAGGACGATCCTGCTGAAAGCGGGAAGGCCTGCTGAAGGCGCAAAGGCTTGCTGAGGGCGGGAAGGCCTGCTGTGAGCGGGAACATTTCGGAGGCTCAGGTCTGAAGAACAGTGCCTTCGAACTCGCAGGAGCGAGCAGTTGTCAACAGACGCTCGCAGGTCTGAACCTCCTCTGATGTGGTCTGCACCCCCTCTGCTGTGTGCGTGGAGTTCAGAAGAGCCCCCTTAAGCTTGCAGATCTGAAGAGCCCTGCCTTCACTCTTCCGCCTGAATCGCCTCTCTGCGGCTTGTACACTCCTCCAGCTTGTATCGGCCCTGCTCTCCCCCGTCCCACCGGCCCGTATCGCTCTCCGCCCTTCTGTCCTTCTGTCATCTCCCCTTCGCCCCCATTGTCCCATCCTTCCTCAGCCCAACGCCCCTCGTCTCTTTCCACCCCTATGGAATGTGCTCGGGGCTGTGCTCGAAGGGCATTTCCCCATCAGCTCACAATTCACACAACGACAGGACGCACCCTTATGTCCTCCCCCACGCCTCCCGCACCCACGGGTGACAACCGCTCTTTGAACCGCTCCCTGAAGTCACTCACGATGATCTCCATCGGAGGCGCGATCGGTACCGGTCTTTTCGTCGCCTCCGGCGCCACAATCTCTAGCGCAGGCCCAGGCGGAGCCCTTCTCGCCTACGGCCTCATCGGATTCATGGTGTGGCTCATCATGCAGTCCCTCGGCGAAATGGCAGCCTTCCTACCCGTCTCCGGGTCCTTCGGCGAATACGGACGCCGCTTTATGTCCCCTTCCTTCGGTTTTGCGATGGGATGGAACTACTGGTTCAACTGGGCGATCACCGTCGCAGCGGAGCTGGTCGCAGCAGCTCTCGTCATGAAGTACTGGTTCCCGCTCGTCCCCTCGATCCTGTGGTCCGGGCTCTTCCTCCTCATCCTCTTCGGCATCAACGCCCTCTCAACAAAGGCCTACGGCGAATCCGAATTCTGGTTCGCAACGATCAAGGTCCTCGCAGTCATCGTCTTCTTGATCCTCGGCCTCGCAATGATCCTCGGGATCATCGGAGAAGCTCCGGGAGCTCAGAACTGGACCGCAGGTGAGGCGCCCTTCGTCGGCGGTGCCGAGGGTGTTTTCCTCGTCATCCTCGTCGCCGGATACTCCTTCCAGGGCACCGAACTCATCGGCGTCGCCGCTGGAGAAGCCGAAGATCCCGGGCGCACGATCCCGCGCGCGATTCGCACGATCTTCTGGAGAATCCTCCTGTTCTACATCGGCGCGATCGCCGTGATCGGTTTCCTCATCCCCTACACGGATCCGAGCCTTCTTAACTCCTCGGAGACGAACATTTCGGTCAGCCCCTTTACTCTCGTCTTCGACAAGGCCGGAATTCTCGCTGCCGCCTCGCTGATGAACGCCGTCATTTTGACTTCCATCCTCTCGGCGGGCACCTCCGGCCTGTACGCCTCGACGCGCATGCTCTTCGCACTCGCTGAAAAGGGCCACGCTCCGCGTTTCCTCAAAAAGCTCTCCAAGCACCAAGTCCCGGTCAATGCGCTCCTCGCGACGACCCTCGTGGGTCTTGCGGGCTTCATCACCTCGCTCGTCGGCGACGGCAAGGCTTATGAGTTCCTCCTCACGGTTTCCGCGCTGGCGGGCTTCATCACCTGGATGGGCATTTCCTGGTCGCATTACAGGTTCCGCAGGGCGCTCGCGATTCAGAGTATCTCGCTCGATTCCCTCCCCTACCGTGCCCGATTCTTCCCCGCTGGTGCGATCGTTGCGCTCGTGGCTTGCGTCCTCATCGTTGTCGGCCAGTCCTACGGTCCGCTCAAGGATGGGGCGCCGCTTGGCGCGCTTCTCCTCCCCTTCATCGGGATCCCCTTCTTCCTCGCCCTGTGGGCAGGGCACAAGCTCGTCACAAAGGAACCCGCCGTCGACCTCGCGACTGCCGACCTCGGCCGCGAGTAAACGAGGGGAACTCAGGATTCAAGCGTGGGGCAAGGGTGCGCGACCTCGGGATTCGGGGGTGCCTGCGGGACGCACCGGCCTCGGGATTCGGATCTGTCTGGGAGCACGCGGCCTGGAGAACCGGCCACATCTGGGGGCGCACGGCCGGGGATCCGGGCGTGGGTGAGGATCGCCCCCGCGGACCCGAGGCCTGTCTGAGGGAGTACCCCGACCTCAGGATTCGGACGTGGGTGAGGAACTCAGAAGCAGTTCAACGAGCCGCCTCGGGCTCCCGTCCATGAGCTGAGGAGCTCAGAGCCAGTGGGCGCGGAGCTCCTCCGGGGTCTTCGCGGACAGCTCAGAAAGAGAGACGTCGAATACCGTGCGCGCACCGGACTCTCCCCGGGCAGCCTTGCGTGCGACCGCGCGTGCCATCGCAGTGAGAACCGAGCCGGTGAACTCCGGATTCGACTCGAGGACGAGTTCGAAGCCGATGGACTCGTGGACGCCCTCAGAGGTGGTGCCACGGCGAATCACGGTCCCCCCGTGCGGCAGACCGGAGTGTTCGGCGGCCAGCTCCTCAGCGGAGATGAAGGTGACGGTGGTGTCATAGTCGGCGAAGTAGTTCGGCATCTCAACGATCTCCCGCTTAATGCGCTCAAGGTCCGCACCCTCCTCGGCGGCGACGTAGCACGCGCGGGTGTGCATCGAACGGGTCGTGAGTTCGACCTCCTCACCGTTCTTCACAGCGTGAACGGTCGACTCAACGGGGAGCGTGTATTGGCGCGCGTCAACGACTCCTTCAATGCGCCGGATCGCATCGGAGTGCCCCTGGGAGACTCCCGGGCCCCAGAAAGTCGTGGAGGCTCCATCAGGCAAGACCGCGTCGCCAAGGACGCGAAGCATTGAGAAGAGCCCCGGATCCCAGCCGGTCGAGATCAGGCTGACATGCCCCGCCGCTTTCGCGGCATCATCAACGGCGGCGAAATAGGTGGGGATCTTCGAATGGGTATCGAAGGAGTCAACGGTATTGAAAAACCTCGCCGCAGCCGGTCCCTGTTCTTCGAGGTCGGTCGCCGAACCGCCGCAGTTGATGCAAACATCCACGGTGTCGGCCCACTCGGCCATCGTGTCCACGTGTGCGACCGGCGCGCCGAGGGTTTTGACGGTGCTCGGATCGCGGCGAGTGAAGACGATGGCGAGTTCGAGGTCGTCATTCTTCGAAATGGCCTTTTCAACGCCTCGTCCGAGATTGCCGTAACCGTTGATGGCGATCGTGATCATCGTGCCTCCATAAGCGAAAAGTCCATTGAATCAAGCTTGATCCGCTCCCGAGTGATCGAAAAAGGCGTCTCAACGGTCGGACGAGGATCGGGTGAGGTTGCTCTGCGGGAGCGGGACTTGAAGACCACGTGCTTCGGGATCATTGCAGGCATTCGGGCGTGCTCGCAATATGAGAACGGGACACTTGAGTGCCCGGACGTGGCTCAGGCGGGCTCGCTTGTGCGGGAGCGAGAGCGCTTCAGTACTCGAACGAAGATCCCAATGCCTCGCGTGTACGGGAACAGGGTATTGACGCAGGTTAAACCATGTGGACGTCACCGCACTGCCGCGTGAGTGCAGGAGCGGTAGTGCAAGCGTCTCACGGCTTTCGCGAACTCCTCCACCCACAAGACAAGGGAGGCCACACCCACGCAGGTGTTCCGCTGCGACAGACACAACAGTTATGTCGCAAACGCGATCTGCAAAACGGGAAGATGAACGACCGCGATCTGAGCCGCGATCCCGAGCCCTATCGCAGCCCACAGCGAGACGTTGTCCAACAGTCCGAGGAAGGCGGATGGTCAAGCCCTGGGTGCCGCGCCCCGTGTCATCTGCGCAGCACCTCATCAAGCCCCAGGGCATGACACCCCCGGACGCACCTGGAGGCCTTGACCCGCTCGTCTTATCTGCGGCCCTTGCACGTGGGTGAGCGCCCTCATCCCGGTGTCCCGGGATGAGGGCGCTCACTCCTTACCTCAGCGACCAGTCAGCAGCCGCCTTGGCGCGGTGTCATCAGATCTGGTCACGTCGACGCCTGACTGCGACAAGCACACCACCGGCCAACGCCAGCATCGAGCCGATCACACCGAGCATCAGCACATTCGACGCACCCGTCTTGGCCAGTGTCTTGCCCGGAGGCGTAGGTGTTGGCACCGGCGTGTACGTGTTCGTCGCGGTCACGGCCACAACCGTGTCCTTGTCAGTGATGGTGACCTTGCCACTATCGGAGAGCTCGCTCACAACCGTGTACCCCTCACGGTTCGCCGTCTGAGCGCGCTCAGTCAGCGCGCACTCCGTGCCCGTCGGCACGCGCGGGCCTTCCACTGCGGTCCCGTCACCCGGAACGTCAAGGCGTCCCTCGGTGCCATCCGTGCAGACGTAGTCAAACACGAAGGTGTCGCGGGTGAAGGAGTCCGCGCCGCCAACAACCGTCTTTGCGACCGAGAAGGAACCACGATCAAGCACGTAGGTGTTGGTCGCAGAAACCTGGACGGTGGCACGGTCACTCACGTTGAAGACGGCGGTACCGTTGTTCACGCCATCGGAGGAGCCATCAACGGTGAGAACCGTGTTCAGGCTGGCGCCGTCGATCGTGGCGTCACGTTCGGACACCGAGCACGAGCCGACTGGCACGTCCGTAACAGCACCGATTTCTCCGCCCTTGATGACGACGGTTCCCTTCACCTGGGCAGCACCGGTGAGCGGCGTGCAGGTGTAGTCGAAGGTGAACTCCGTGTCCTTAGCCAGGGCTGCTCCGTCACCGTCCACGGTCTTGGAGATGTCGAATCCACCCTCAAGCGGCGTGTAGTTGTTGGTCACCGTGACCTCGGGGCTAGGAGTCGCGGTTCCCACGGTCACCTGACCGGCGGTGTAGGCGGTCGCCACGGCGTAGCCCGCACGCTGCGCACTGCCGTCGGCCTCCTTGATTGTGCAGGAGGTGCCGAAGGGAAGGGAGGGGCTCGTGACAGCCGTCCCGTTGCCCGTCAGCGTCAGGCTGCCAGCCTTCTGCTCGTCGGTGAGAGCGACCGAGTTGTGCGTGCAGGTGTACTGAACGGTGAAGGTGTTGTCCGCACCGGTGAAGGTGGCGCCCTGGACGACCTTCTTCACCGAGAAGGTTCCCTTGTTGAGCGTGTAGGTGTTGGTCACGTCGATGTTCGGGACCGCACCCTTGGCGATGGTGACATCGGGGCTGGCGACAACGTCCAGGGTGTAGCCCTCAAGGTAGGCGGTGCCATCCTGGCCCTGGTCGACGCGCTCCTTGACCGTACACGTGTAGCCCACGGGGATCTCGTCGGACTTCTTCGACTCGCCCTTGCCGACGACGATGGTGCCCGTAATGGGGTCCTTACCATCGGCCTTGCACGTGTAGTCGAAGGTGTAGGTGGCGGGCGCATTCGCACCAGCGTCACCCGCAACCGTCTTCGTCACCGAGAAACGACCCAGGTCACGCGTGTAGGTGTTGGTGAAGGTGGCAGTGACCGTCGGCTCGCTGCCCAGGCCGATCGTCACGGTCTGGGCATCATGGCCCGCCGGGTCAAGGGTGTAACCGTCAATGCTGGTCCCTGCAGCGTCCTCAGTGACCTCACAGGTGGTGCCGATGGGGAACTTCTCAGGGCTGGACACAGGCGTCGAGTTACCCAAAACATCCGTGATCTGGCCCTTCTTCTGGGTCTGGTCCGGGAGTGTACAAGTGTAGCTAAAGCTGAACTTCTTCGCGTCGGCACCCTCGGCACCTGTGGCTGTCTTGACCACCTGGAAGCCGTTGTCCGCAGCTCCCACCGTATTCAACAGATTGACCTTCGTGGTCTTCTGGTCCTCAATCGTCAGGCTCGTGCCTGCAACCGTGCCGATGGTGAACTTGGGGTCTTTCCAAGTGTATCCGGCAGGCAGGGCAGGATTAGCCGTCGAGGTGTCCTCACGCAGGTTGCTAATCGTCGTGCCCACCGGGAACGGCGTAGCGAAACTGATTTCCTCGCCCCGCTTGACAACCATCGTGGCCGTACCGGTGCGCTTGTCAGCATTGAGGGTAGTGCTATTGTCTTCATTCACAGGCGGCGTCCACTTCGGGTAACTGTCCGCGGTAGTGCCTGCGGGAAGCTCGTAGTCGAAGGCCACCTTGAAGGTCACACCTGCATCCGCTTGCTCGGCGTAGTCCGC
>ERZ773005.183-NODE-183-length-58263-cov-12.649808_pt1 | contig 58263 bp, 57 predicted proteins | sample MGYA00580666_ERZ773005 | MGnify/ENA primary metagenome ERZ773005 (study PRJEB29015, sample SAMEA2737999) | human oral metagenome | biome: human oral; feature: human-associated habitat; material: dental | place: China | collected 2061 ...
CTAATCCTGTGGCATATACCTGCGAGCTTAAGATTGACGGTCTGGGTGTTGCACTGACCTATCGCGATGGTCAGTTTGTACGAGCTGCTACGCGAGGTGACGGAAGTACTGGAGAAAACGTTACGGCAAACGTTTTGACTATATCCGATGTTCCACGAGAGCTTGCGCTTGCTGGTCTTGAGCGGGTTGAAAATAAGGGCCTTAACCAGAGCATTGAAGTACGTGGTGAGGTTTATATGCCAAAGCATTCTTTCATTCGTTTGAATGAGGATGCGGACGCTGCTGGTAAACAGCCTTTTGCCAATCCAAGAAATGCTGCTGCTGGATCTTTGCGTCAGAAGGATCCAAAGATTACCGCTCATCGAGACCTTGAGACCTTTATCTATGCAGTAGCAGATGAGGAGCCTCTTGATGTTCACAGCCAGTGGGAGTTTTTGAACTGGCTTCGTAGTTGTGGTTTTAATGTTAACCCTCATGCTCGCCGTTGCCTTAATGCTCAGGAGGTTCATGATTTCTGTGCTCAAGCTCTTGAGCAGCGAGGAGATCTTAACTATGATATTGATGGTGTGGTAGTAAAGGTTGATTCATTTGCCAGCCAAGAGGCTCTAGGATTTACCTCTCGCGCTCCTCGTTGGGCTATTGCATTTAAATTCCCACCAGAGGAAAAGCAGACCGTTTTGCGAGAAATTCGTATTCAGGTTGGCCGTACTGGCGTACTTACACCTGTTGCTGAGTTTGATCCTGTCACTGTTGCAGGCTCTACCATTGCCCGTGCAACCCTTCACAATCTTGACGAAATTCGCCGCAAGAATGTGCGCGAGGGCGATACCATTATTGTCCACAAGGCGGGAGATGTTATTCCAGAGGTTGTAGGACCAGTTTTGAATCTTCGACCTGCAGATACTGTTGAGTTTCAGATGCCAACTACCTGCCCAAGCTGTGGTAGTCCCGTTATTCAAGAAGAGGGAGAGGTGGCCTTCCGCTGCGTCTCTATCGATTGCCCTGCTCAAGCAGTTGAACGTTTGATTCACTGGGGAAGTCGAAAGGCTATGGACATTGACGGCCTTGGTGACGAGCTTATTAACCGTATGGTTGAAGAGGGCGTTCTTTCTGACGTAGCTGACTTCTATGACAAGCTTACTGAAGAGATGCTGGCATGCATGCCTACAGGTCGCGTCTATGATACCGATACTGCAGATCACCTTTCTGGCGATAGTATTCCTGTGGGTCACACTATTGCTAAGAAAGTTATGGCAAAGGTTGAAGAATCAAAGACGCGAGGTCTTGGACGCGTGCTCTTTGGTATTGGCATGAGGCACGTTGGTGCTAACGTCGCAGAGCTTCTTGCCCAGGAGTTTGGCTCTATCCAGGCGCTTGCTACAGCTCCTGTCGAGAAAATCGCTGAAATCCCAGGTATTGGTCCTAAGATTGCAGAGTCTGTACACGAGTTCTTCTCGATTCCAGAAAATGTTGCCGTTATTGAGCGTCTTCGTCAGGCGGGCGTAGTGCTTGAGGAAGAGAAAACAGAAAATGAGCTTCCTCAGACGCTTGCTGGGCTTACTTTTGTTCTAACGGGAACTCTTGAGCATTTTACCCGCGATGAGGCTGGTGCTCAGCTTAAAGCTATGGGAGCAAAGGTTTCTGGCTCTGTATCCAAGAAGACAAGCTTTGTAGTAGCAGGAGAAGCTGCGGGATCTAAGCTTACAAAGGCTGAAAGCTTGGGTGTTCCCGTACTTGATGAGACGGCACTTCAGCAAATTCTTGAAACAGGCCAAGTACCTGCTTAAATATACGTGTTTACTAATATGGTGGCATAGTGGCGAATGATACTATCTTGTTAATGTCAGAAAAAGGGGACGAACAAATGAAACTAATAAAAAGTAAGCATGTTTCTCTTGCAATGATGTTTTTGATTTTAGCAATTATTCTAAGTGTAGTATCAAACGTTAATGATCTATTTATTGGTACGCTCTATGGCATGTCTTTAGGAATATTGATTTTAGGATTTCTTACTACTCAAAAAAGTTTTCGTTTATGTAATCGATAATTTCATTAAAAGGAACAGCTATGGCAGATAAAAACATTTTGGTTCTTTGTTATTCTCGTTGCACTACGTGTAAGAGAGCTCTCAAATGGCTCGATGAACATGGTGTTTCTTATACGCTGCGTGATATTAAAGAGGAAAATCCAACTGCAGAAGAGCTTGCTGAATGGCATAAGTTAAGCGGTCTTTCTATCAGGAAATTCTTCAATACTTCAGGCATGGTGTATCGCGATAATAACATCAAGGAGCAGCTTGATGCAGGTATGAGTGATAGTGATGCATATAATTTGCTTGCCACCACAGGCATGCTGGTTAAGCGTCCATTGGTTGTTGCAGGCAATACTATTCTTCTTGGATTTAAAGAGCCTGCATGGGAAGAAGCACTTCTGTAAAATCGATTTCTATAACTATGTGTTAGATATTTGATATGTGTGGTAAAAAGGCGCCTACTTAGGAAAGCGCCTTTTCTATTACGTGTTTGGACGTTTAAATCCCTTTGGTGTTGGGCTGCGAGTTAGTCCTCGTCATCAACCATTTCTACAACTGGTTTGCCCATGTAATTGATACCATCAATCAGCTCTTCTAGTGTAATTCGTTGACCTAAGATGGTTGCTTGAACAAGCTCTCTGTAGAACTCACGAGCTTCATCTAGAAGATCAAGAATGCTTTCAGTCTTAATCTCTCCTGTGTATGGCTCTTTCCAAGGAAGACGTTTAAGGTTGGCGGTAGGGAAGTCCTCAGTCATAACAATACGGTGGGCCATTGCGGCAATATAAGAATTGTTTGAAGGACGCATGAACTTCTCGGTCTTATATAAAACGTCAGGAAGTTTGGTGGTGTACTTAGGATCGGTGTGCTCTACGGTGTGGTAGATACGAGCGTAGTCCTGGAGCGCCTTTTCGTACTCTCCAACGCCAACATTAAGGTCAAATACCTGCAGTGCTACTTGCGAGAAAAGCGCGCCACCAACGTGCTTGGTGGATTCGACAGCTTCAAGCACCTCAGCTGGTGGAAAAGTCTCAACGGTAGTGTGACGCATATGCCAGAGAAGGTATGAATCCAAATCCGTTTCGATAATAGGATGAAGCTCTCTATAGGCATTTTTGAGTGAAGGATCTGCCTCAATTAACGCATCTTGTTGAGAATACACAAACGGATGGACAATTCTATCCAGTGCGTAATGTGCAAGAAGACCAAGTGCAAATGCACGACCAGCGGGCATGTCGCTTTGAGGCAGGCGAGAAACACCATCGCGAATAGATAAAAATGCATCAACGATATGTCCTGCATGCATGCGACGATGCAATCTATTGCAGGCAAGAGAACGATTTGGCCAGGCTAAATGACGTGCAAGGAAGGGGTCTGGCCCCTGGTTTCCAAGCAAAAATGCATTAACCTCAGTTTCAGTGGCAATGAGCTCTTTGGGCAAATTATTAACCACTTCTGCGCCAAATAGATAGTGGGTTATTAAAGCAGGCATAACACTCCTTGTAGTTTTTCAGTATAAGAGTAGCTGAAAAATGCTCATAGGCGTTAAAATTTCTTCTTCGTGTTACAAGATTTAATGATACTTGGGAACTGACACATGGGTCTACTTGAAATTTTGATGCTTGGTGTGGCGCTTGCAACAGACGCATTCTCTGTCACCATATCTAACACCTTTGCCTTTGATGACCATAAGTTTTCTCGCCTTATGCGTATGCCTCTTTTCTTTGGCTTCTTTCAGTTTGGCATGCCTCTTGCGGGTTACCTTGTTGGTGGTCTTGCAGCAAACCTGATTGAGAAGTATGCAGGCATTGTTTCTTTGGCCATTCTTGGCTTTATTGGTTCAAACATGCTGTACAGCGGCTATAAGGCATTTAGAGAAGATGCCTCTGAGGAAGAGGAGGAAGAAAGCCAGCAAGACGCTACTACACTCTCTTTTGGAAAGTTGATATTTCAAGCTATTGCCACGGCAATTGACGCATTTGCTGTTGGTGTAAGTTTTAGGGCGCATAGCGTAGACATTTTGGTTGCTTCGGCACTCTTTGGCATTATCACCGCAATTCTCTGTACTATTGCATTGTTTATAGGCAAAAAGCTTGGCTCGCTTTTAGGAGATCGCGCCGAGATGGTTGGTGGTGTGGTGCTTATCCTGATTGGACTAAAAGCCTTTTTTGGATAAAATCTGTTTGTCCAGATGAATTGTGAAGCAGGTAAGGAGGTAGCGTGAAGTTTATCCCTGATCGTTTGCGCCAGAAGATACATAAAACTTTTGGACCAAAAGATCCTGACGAGAAAAGCGCTCCACCAACTGCCACTTCTGTTACACGAACCTCATTTGTTATCTTGGGCATTTCAGCAGTTGCAGCGCCTGTGATAGCTGCCGTTGCAAATATTTTGAGTCCAGGAATTTCTTATGTCCAGCAGGAATTTTTACCTCCACAGCTTAATTCAAAGGTTCCAGGTTATGCTCGTGCGTTGATTCAGCTTGCGCAACGAGAAGGCTCTCTTAATCTTCTTTGTACTTCCAAAGAAGCGGTAAAACCCCTGGTAGAAACATATTCAAGAATGTTCTCTGTGCCTGTTACTGTGAGTGAGGCAACGGAGGAAGAAATTCAAGAGTTTATTCAGCAAACATATGTTGCTGGTAAGAGTGTGGAGTCTGAAACTTCTGATATCAAATTGGATGTTAATTGGGGTTTTGAGAAACCTGATGTCATTTTCTTAGCAAGTGAAGCTTTAATGCAATGCTTTGAAGCTTCCGCGTACTGCCAACCGTATGAAGTTTCTTCAACAGATCAGTACGTACGCGCCGAGTTTTTTGACGCCACGGGACAATGGTATGCCTATGCTGCAGATCCGTTGGTTTTACTTGTGAATCAAGAGCGTCTTAATGAGAAAAAGATTCAGCGTCCACGTGAATGGACAGACCTTCTTATAGATGGTCTGCGTGGAAGGTATGTTATTCCTGATCCTGCACTTACGTATGTGGGCAAGAAGTTTGAGTCGCTCTTTTTGGGTCAGTATGGTCTGGATAAAGGTACTCAAATTATTCAAAGTTTGTTTGAAAATGTTGACGCATTTTCTGAGAGTACGTATCAAGCAATTAAAGACACAGGATTTGGCAAGCACAGAGCTTGTGTATGTTCACTAAGTGATGCGTATAGGGCGGTTACTAAAGATGATTTTGATAATCTTTCAGTTGTTCTGCCAGGTGCTTCTTATTTCTCTACGGTAAGGTCATTTATATGTCAGGAGTCAAAACATACGTATTCAGCATATTTATGGCAGGAATTTATTACCAAACGGGATTCTGCTGAGCACATGGGAGAAATGGACTCGTTTTTCTCGCCCGTTATTGAGGGAACGCCAAATCCTTGGTATGCAAGTCGTCTAAATTTGACAGCAGCAAGTGAATCAATGCAGATAGTTCCTGTTCCAACAGATGTAGAGGGCAATCTGATTAAGCTTGAAGATGTCCATGCAGTATACAGTAAGCTGGTCAAAGCGTAGTTTTTGTCACATTTCTAAGAATTTGAATAACTAAAAACGGCCCAGGTAAATGAACTGCGTCCCAAAACTTGGACGAATTTAATAAAGAGCTAGGCCACCAAGGACTGATTTCGGAACTCCTCCGGGGTCAGTCCTTTTAGTTTAACCTGACGCCTTTGTGTGTTCCAGTATGTAACATATGCGTCCAAATCTACTTTGAAAGACTCAAAGTTAGGCCACGTTCTTCCTCGGAAGAACTCGTCTTTCATATGACCAAAGACCTGCTCGGTGGCACCGTTGTCTATGCAGTTACCCTTTCTGGACATGCTCTGGACAACTCCTGCATCCCTCAGTCGTCTACACCATGCGCTGTGCTGGTATTGCCAACCCATATCGCTGTGCAGAATCGGAGTTGTGCCTTTAGGTATCTTCGCTAAAAGTTGATCGAGAAGAGCTTTTTGCTGAACCATGTTTGGACCCTTCGCTGTGCTCCATGCAACAATCTCTTTGCTTCCAAAGTCATAGATGGGAGCAAAGTATGCCTTGCCCCACGGCTGCTTAAACTCCGTGACGTCGGTGCCCATCTTCTTCCAAGGTCCATCGGCAGAAAAGTCGCGTCCTATGACGTTTTCAAAGGTCTTACCGACAACACCTTTATAGGAGCTATAGCGGTGATAGTCTGTCTCACGTCGTATCCTACAGCGAATACCCATCTCACGCATGATTTTAAGAACAGTCTTGTCGGCGATTCTTACACCCAGCTCAGCGCGCAGACACATGGCTATCTGTCTGTGACCACAGCCGTTTGTAGTACGCGAGAAAATCTCTGCAACCACGCAGTGTAGCTCTGGGCGTGTCGGCTTTGCTGGGTGAGCTCGTGCGTAGTAGTAGGTAGACCTTGAAAGCCCTGAGCACTCCAGCAAATAGGACAAAGAGTATCCCTCGACCCGCAAAGCACTCACAATCTCAGCCTTTACCCCGGTCAGAGCTCGTCTTTCTCGACCAGGGCGCGCATTTTTTTTAAGTAGGCTACCTCGGTCTCGAGCCTGCGACAGCGCTCCTCAAGTTCCTGCTCGCGGGTGCGTTTCTGTGGCTTGGACTTAGAGCCTTTAGGTCTTCCTTTTGGCTTTGGCTTAAGAGCCTCTGCGCCACCTGTACGATAGAGCTTGCACCAGAGCTTAAGTGGTGCCAGCGACATAATCTTAAACTTGGCCATCGCTTCAGTCTTTGTCATGCCGTCCTCAATGACAGCTCTTGCTGCAGCAACTTTTTGTTCGTAGGTATAGAGAGCTTGCTTGCCATCCATGGTCAGTAGCACCTCGCTTCCAAACGCGTGGTATATATGGTGCCATGTTTTTACAGTTGAGAGTGGAGCAGAAAGAGTACTTGCAACCGTACGAAATCCCATACCGGAAGCAAAGAGCTCTGCTGCCTTTCTCCTCACCTCTACATCGTACTTTACCCTAACCCTACGATCTATACGCATAAAAAGCCTCCCATTTCTTATGTCCAAGAAATGGGAGGCAGTTCAAAACTGAGCCGTTTTGCATTACATAGAAAGTGGCAAGAAAATCGGGTTTCTCGCCAAGAAGATCTGACAGAAGAACTAGACGTAGAAGAGCATCTTGTTGTAGCTAGGAACTGGCCACCAATCGTGTCCGCAGATGAGTTCCATGGAGTCAACGGCGCTACGCAGGCGAGCCATAGCTGGAAGGACTTTATTGCAATAGTACTCGCACTGCTCCTGAGGCTTGTTCTTCATCTGGTGCGCTGTGGTATTGATCTCATCGAGGCTGTTAGTAGCTGCATAAATTTCATCAATACCTGCGGTGAGCTTCTCAACAATCTCTGTCTCTGCAGCGCTCTTGATACCAATAGCCTGCTTAGCAGCAACTGAAGAAGCAACATCACTTGAGTAGGTAAAAAGAGCAGGCAAGTACATGTGGCGCGCCATATACAGCATGGTGCGAGCCTCAATGTTGAGAATCTTGGTATACTGCTCGGCTTTTGCAACGTAGCGAGCCTGTGCTTCTGCCTGGGAAAGAACACCATAACGCTCAAAGAGTTCAATGTTTTCTGGAGCGATCATTGCAGGGAGTGCCTCAGGGGTGGTACGGAGGTTTGGAAGACCGCGCTCCTCAGCAAGTTTCTCCCAATCACCTGAGTAGCCGTTGCCTTCAAAGAGGATACGCTCGTGTGCTTTAAATGTGTCAATAACCCACTTCAAAGCCTCTTTGGTGAAGTTCTTCTCGGAAGCGTTTGAAAGGTCACTTGCAAAGCGATCGCACTGCTCGGCAACAATGGTGTTCAAAATGACATTAGGATCAGAGAGATTCTGTTGGCTGCCACACATACGGAACTCAAACTTGTTGCCAGTGAACGCAAAGGGGCTGGTACGGTTCCTATCTGTGTTGTCTCTAAGGACTGCAGGAAGTGTTGGTACGCCCAGGTCCATACGAGTGCGTTTTGCACCGTGGACATCGGAACCAGTGATAAGGTCGTCAACAATTACAGAAAGCGCAGCACCCAAGAAGACTGAAACAATTGCAGGTGGAGCCTCGTTTGCACCAAGACGGTGATCATTTCCAGCGGATGCAACTGACATACGCAAAAGGTCTGCGTGGGAGTCAACAGCGGCAACCAGACAAGCAAGAAAGACCAAGAAGCGGAGGTTCTCGCCAGGTTTATCACCAGGCTCAAGCAAGTTCTCATCATCTGCAGAGAGCGACCAGTTGTCGTGCTTACCAGAACCATTGACGTACTCAAAGGGTTTCTCGTGCTCAAGGCAAGCAAGACCATGGTGGGTAGCAAGAAGCTTGAGCTTCTCCATGGTTAGGAGGTTGTTGTCGATGGCAAGTGTGCCCTGCTCAAAGACTGGTGCAAGTTCATGTTGACAAGGAGCAACCTCATTATGCTTGGTCTTTGCAGGAATGCCTAGCTTCCAGAGCTCGTCATCAAGTTCTTTCATAAAGTTATTGACGGTTGGACGAATAGCGCCAAAGTAGTGCTCATCAAGCTCTTGACCCTTGCTTGGTTCGCAACCAAAGAGGGTGCGACCACAAAGGATAAGGTCAGGACGCTGTTCAAAGTCTTCCTCTTTGATAAGGAAGTATTCCTGCTCAGGACCAATGTTTGTTACAACGCGAGAAGGCTTTTGGCCAAAGAGTGCAAGAACGCGTTTAGCCTGTTTTTCAAGGGCAACCTGGGAGCGAAGTAGCGGAGTGCGCTTATCCAGAGCTTCTCCGGTGTATGAAATAAATGCAGTTGGAATGCAGAGAACTTCATCTTTGATGAAGGTTGGGCTTGCAGGGTCCCATACCGTGTAACCACGAGCCTCAAAGGTGGCACGCAGACCGCCAGAAGGGAAGCTTGATGCGTCAGGCTCACCCTGTACAAGCTCTTTTCCCGAGAAGGACATCAAAATAGTGCCGTTTCCCTGAGGAGTCATAAAGCTGTCGTGCTTCTCGGAAGTAATGCCTGTGAGAGGTTGGAACCAGTGGGTAAAGTGAGTAGCACCTTTTTCAAGTGCCCACTCTTTCATAGCATGTGCAACCTCGTTTGCTATGTCGAGGTCAAGTGGCTTACCGTCCAGAATGACACTACGAAGTTTCTTGTACGTTGGTCTTGGCAAACGTTCTTGCATGTCTGCGTCGGTAAATAGAAGTGAGCCAAATTCCTGAGAAACTTTGTCGTGAGCCACAGCCCCTCCTTGTGGGTAAATGCTGGCAGTTAGTTTGTTTTCTCGCGTGCTGGGCACGTTATGTTGTTTTTTATTTTCGCACGTTTGACGCAGGGAGGGTGGTGAGGATGCAAACAGAAACATAACGATTACAAAAAATTTAGCTACCGGTAAGAAGAGATGTGGGCTTTGTTTCCGTGAGCTCTTGCATCACGAAGCGGAAGAAGTCTTAGTACAATAGAGGCACACAAAACTAAAAGGAGCAGGTATGTCTGATACTACTATGCCAGTTAATACTGCAGATCAAAACAACGCCACATCAGCCAAAGAAGCCGCAGTTAAACCACGTAGAACTATTGCCGTTATTGACGGAAACTCGCTTATGCATCGAGCATTTCATGCAATTCGTCAGCCTATGGCGGCCCCAGATGGAACGCCAACTGGTGCGTTGTTTGGCTTCTTTAACATGTTTATCAAGCTTGTTGAGTCCTTCTCGCCAGATGGTGTCATTTGTGCGTTTGATAAGGGCAAACCTCAGATTCGTATTGATATGTTGCCTCAGTACAAAGCTCAGCGTCCTCCTATGGATCCTGCTTTACACGCACAGTTTCCTGTAGTCAAAGAGCTGCTCAAGACGCTGGATGTTCCCGTCTGTCAGCTTGAAGGCTGGGAGGGTGACGATATTTTAGGTACCCTTGCTCGTCGTGGAGAGGCAGAGGGTTACCAGATGCTGCTCTTTACAGGCGACCGTGATATGTACCAGCTCTCCACAGAAAACGTCAAGATTGTCTCTACGCGCAAGGGTGTTTCCGATGTCTCAATTATGACTCCAGAGACCGTAGCTGACCTTTATGCAGGTATTACGCCAGAGCTTGTCCCAGATTTCTATGGACTTAAGGGAGATTCTTCCGACAACATTCCTGGTGTTCCGGGAATTGGCCCCAAGAAAGCTGCTGCTCTCATTGTGGAGTATGGTTCGCTTGATGAGGTTATTGCTCATGCCGATGAGGTTAAGGGCAAGGTGGGAGAAAACCTTCGCGCCCACATTGATGACGCGCTACTCTCCCGCAAGGTTGCTACTATTCGTACCGATGCACCGCTTGATATCAACCTGGATGACGCTAAGTTCCCAACATTTGATCCAAATGACGTGGTCAAGGCATTTTCGGCCTTGGGCTTTACAGGCATGACCTCAAGGCTTGCTCGTATGGCTGGTGGCTCTGCTTCTGGTGTAGTCGCACAAACTGCTTCCGCTGCGCCTGCACTTCCTATTCCGTCAGAGTTTCTGCAGGCAGGAGACGCGTCTGCTGCTTTGACCTCTGCTCTTGAGAATCAGGAGTGGATTGGTGTTGCAGAGGATTCTGCCGCCGACGCTGGCGCACTCTTTAGTCTTTCTCGCACGCTTTGGGTTTCTACAGAAAAAGCATTGCTTAAGTTTGAAGGAGAAAATGCAACCGCGGCGCTGTTGCGTATTTTGCGAGAAGCCCGTGTTGCTGCAGACGATGTCAAGGCGCTGCTTCACGAGGTAAGCCCTGTTGATTCGTCTGAGCCACAGAAACTGGATATTGAGACCATTGATTCTGATCGCCTCTTTGATACGGGCGTTGCTGCCTATCTGCTTGAGTCCGATCGTTCAAGTTTTGATATTAACGGCTTGGTTGAGCTGTACTTTGGCTCTGAACTTCCTGAGCCTACAGATGAGATTCCTGCGGCGGCATTAAGAGCAGTAGCCGCTAGAGCTCTTGTGTCTGTACTGACTAAAAAACTTGAAGATGACGGTTCTTTGGAGCTTTTTACTTCACTTGAGATGCAACTTTTGCCTGTACTTGCTGCGATGGAGCGTCGCGGTCTCTACGTTGATCCTCAAAAGCTTGCCGAACAGTCCGCTCAGCTTGGTGAAGACATTGCGCAACGAGTGGCAAGTATTCACCAGACAGCAGGCGAGGATTTCAACTTGGATTCTCCAAGTCAGCTTTCTCATATCTTGTTTGACGTGCTCAAGCTTCCAACTTATGGTCTCAAAAAGACTCGTACTGGCTTCTATTCCACCAACGCAAAAGTTCTTGGAGAGCTGGCACAGGAGTATCAGATTGTTGCTGATGTTCTTGAGTATCGCGAACGCGCCAAAATCAAATCTACCTATCTAGATGCTCTTCCTTCACTTATTCGTGGTGATAAGCGTATCCATACCACGCTCAATCAGACCGTTACTGCAACGGGCAGGCTTTCTAGCTCTGATCCAAACTTGCAGAACATTCCTACTCGTTCTGAGCTGGGACATCGTGTTCGCACCGCATTCACTGTTCCCGAGGGCAGCGTTTTTCTCGCCTGCGACTACTCTCAGATTGAGCTTCGCTTGCTCGCTCATCTTTCTGCTGACGAGCATCTAGTAGCAGCATTTAACTCTGGTGCTGACTTCCATGCAGCAACTGCCGCTCGTGTCTTTAGCGTTCCTGTTGAAGAGGTTACTCCAGCACTTCGTAGTCGTGCCAAGGCGGTCAACTTTGGCATTGTCTACGGTCAGCAGGCCTTTGGACTGGCAACGTCTCTTAAGATTTCTCGCAAGGAAGCGCAAGAGATGATTGACCGTTACTTTGATGCCTATCCTGGTGTTCGTGCGTATTTAGACGACTCCGTCCGCTCGGCTCACGAGTGTGGTTATGCTATTACCATGTATGGTCGTAAGCGCCATATTAGAGAGTTCAATCAATCAAATCGCCAGCTTATTGCCTTTGGTGAGCGCACCGCTATGAATCATCCTATGCAGGGAAGTGCTGCAGATATTATCAAGATTGCAATGATTAATGTCGAGAAACGCTTGCGTGATGAAGGTCTTACGTCAAAACTAATTCTTCAGATCCACGACGAACTTGACTTGGAAGTTCCAGAGTCAGAGATTGAGACAGTTTCTACGCTGGTAAAAGAGACTATGGAAGACGTTGTTACCCTGCGTGTTCCTTTGATTGCTGATGTCAGCTATGGTTCCAATTGGGCAGAGGCAAAGTAAGTACGTATAGGACACGTTTTAGAGGAGATTTGATATGGAGGCAGCAACCTCATATATGCACGTCACAGTCTATACAGACGGTGCATCTAGAGGAAATCCTGGGCCTGGTGGCTACGGGGCAGTGCTTTTGTATACCGATCCCTCTGGACAACAGCATACAAAAGAGTTTAGTCAGGGTTATAAAACTACTACAAATAATCGCATGGAACTTCTTGGCGTAATTGTTGCTCTTGAAGCGCTCAAACGTTCTTGTCAAGTAGAGCTCTATTCCGATTCCAAGTACGTAGTTGATGCGTTTAATCAAAAATGGGTCTCGGGATGGGTTAGAAAAGGCTGGAAAACAGCATCTAAAGAGCCCGTCAAAAACGTAGACCTTTGGAAGCGTTTGCTTGCTGCCATGGAAGATCACGAGGTAAGCTTCAAGTGGGTCAAAGGCCACGCAGGCCATCCGCTTAACGAGCGCTGCGATCAGCTGGCTACTGAGGCTGCTGATGGCTCTAATCTTCTTGACGATCAAGGTTTCTTCACAGATCAGCCATTACTGTAACTCCAGATGCATGGGGGGGCGAGAAACCCTTCTCACCATAATACGTGTCTTATACAAAAAAACAGCCGCCTGAGTGGGCGGCTGTTTTTAGTTACATGAGGCGCACAATTTTTAGTAGCCAAATACGGCATAGCCAACAAGACCTGGTCCTGTATGGACAACAAGATCTGAGCCAGCCTCGACATACCTAAAGTCGGTAACATTAGGAATAGCCTCTTTAATCATGGCTTCCATTTCAGAGTAAATGATATTAGGAGCAGAGCAACAAATTCCCACATGAATGTGGTCAAATTGCCGAGCAAAAGCTGACCCTAGAGCAATCTGTCCTGCAAGAGACTTCTGCCAACCACGAGTTTTTTTGGCAATAACGTATTTGCCGTTTTCATCGCAGGTAAGAACAGGCTTTATATTCAACATGGAGCCAATACGATAGATTGCTTCAGAAATGCGGCCACCTTTACGTAGATATTCAAGACTTGGAACGGAGAAGTATACGCGTGTGTTAAGAGAAGCTCGATCAAGTTTGGGCCCAATCTCTTCAAGAGAAAGACCCTGCTCAATGAGGCGCTGAGCTTCAATAACAATAAGGCCGGAAGCAATACCAATGTTTTTGGTATCAACAACATAAATAGGGAAGTCTGTAATGGATTCTGCAATCATACGAACAGTATCGCAGGTAGCGGAAAGTCCAGAGGAAATTGCAATGTAAACAGCACCCTCGTACCCTTCTTTTTTAGCAGTATCAAAGGCCGCTTTAATACCTTCTGGAGAAGGAAGCGAAGTCTTTGGAACCTCTTCTTTAAAGCGAGCAACAAGCTCTGCTGGTGTGATAGTAACGCCAGATTCATAAGAAGAGCCGTCGGAATAGTTAATGCGAAGTGGGGTGATACGAATATTGTGCTTAGCAACAAAATCAGGTGGGACGTTAGTTCCTGAGTCTGTGATGATAGCAATTCGCTTAGTGTCCATTATCTGCTCCAAATATATGTGCTACAAGTAGTTAAACGTTGACTTTCTATTACCTATATTCTACATAGAGATATACCCCGTTTTTCTGAGATATGACAAGTTGCTCTTAACAGTAGGTAGACGGTACACTAGGTATATATCTTGAGAAAAAACTTTCATAGCTTGATACTTAATACCTTTGAGACACCAAGAGAGAACGGCAAATAATGTCTAGTATTTATAGAGAGCCCGCTGTAGTTAGAAGAATTGGTCAGCGCTCTTCTTTAAGAAAGATTACTTCTAACAGTACTATTGCGGCAGCAGTCATGGTACTTGCGGCTCTTATTGCGCTTGTGGTTGCCAATTCACCTGCTCATGAGGTGGTTCGAGAAATTCTAGAAGTTCAAATGAGTTTCTCGCTTGGAATAATCCATGCTCACATGGCGCTAGAGACTTTTGTGAATGATTTTCTTATGGCAATTTTCTTCTTGCTAGTGGGTATTGAGCTCAAGTACGAGGTAACTGTTGGCCAGCTCAGAAAGCCAAGACAGGCAATGCTTCCTATGCTTGCTGCTGTTGGTGGCGTTGCAGTTCCTGCCCTTATTTATTTGGTGCTTAATGCAAGCACTGCTCCTCATGGATGGGCAACACCAATTGCAACTGATATTGCCTTTGCGCTTGGTGTTATGTCACTTTTAGGAAACAGAATCAGTCCCCAGACCAAGGTTTTCTTCCAGACACTTGCTATTGCTGACGATATCCTAGCAATTGTGGTTATCGCGCTCTTTTATGGTCAGACACCAAATATTGCCTGGTTAGCGGCTTCTCTTGGTGTACTTGTTATTTTGTGGGGAATGAATCGTCTAAAGATTTATTCTTCCGGTCCGTACCTGCTTGTAGGTTTGGTTCTTTGGGTTTGCATGTATCACTCGGGAATTCACGCCACTCTTGCAGGTGTCCTTCTTGCCTTCTTCTTGCCATCTCACTCTGATGTTCGCTTGAGTAAGTTAGGAAGCTGGCTTTCAAGGCGCGCTCGTGAGCTGGATGATCATTATGATGATGAGCATCACGTTTTGGGCCAGCACGACTTTACACATGGTGCCAACTCAATTGAGCATGTCATGCATCATGTAACTCCACCGCTTCAGCGCGTTGAGCATTATATTTCTGTCTTTGTTAACTTTATTGTTCTGCCTATCTTTGCGTTTGTAAACGCACAGATTACGCTGGTAGGAGCAGATTTTGGTGCTCTGTTGAGCAGTACTATTGCACACGGCGTGTTCTTTGGTGCTGTTCTTGGAAAGCCACTAGGAATCATTTTTGTAACGTTCCTGCTGGTCAAATGTAAGGTTTGCAAACTTCCTGCAAAAGTTGATTGGGTTCAGATTACAGCCGTTGGCCTTATGGGTGGCCTTGGCTTTACCATGTCAATTCTTATCTCTAATCTTGCATTCCCAGATGCAGGGGAGATTCTTGCAGCTAAAGTGGCTGTTCTCGCCGCATCGTTTGCTTCTGCAATCTTGGGTCTACTATTTGTGCATGTTTCAGAGTTCTATAAGCATCAAAAGAACAGCATGCGGAAAGACAGCGAGTAAAAATATAGACCTAATGAGACGTACGACTCTTTCTATCCTTGACTATTAAAATGCAGAGCCCCACAAAATAATACGCAGAAGTTATTCTAAGGCTACTCGACAGTGCCGTAGGTAAAGCCCCAACCGTGTGCTGTAACAATTGAGTTAATCTGATCGCAGAGGCGGGCACGGACATATGTGCCCGATGGAATCAGCTCAATAACTTCTTGCAAATCTTCTTCAAGATCGTCTACTTCAGCTTGAATCAGCACGTCAACCTTAGTGATCGTGCCTGAGGGTTTGTGTTTATAAAGGTTGTCAACAAGGTGCTGGAGCTCGCCATATGCTTCCGAGCGCATGCCAGGCTGTGCAGAATTTGCCATGATTCTCCTTGTCGCGTTGATTTTTAAATCACCTATACTTTGTATCACGCAGAGACCAAAAAGGGGAGTGTCATGTTTGAGTTAGTTTCTCGCGATTTGTTCCAGCTAAAGTCAACCTCTGAGCAAAACGCTTATCAGAAGATGAGCGATACCGAGCTTAACCAGGCTCTTGAGCTTATTGGACAAGAAGCTCGTGCACTTGGCGAAAAAAACCTCAAGCTTGATATGGCTCGCGGAAAGCCAAGCCCTGCACAGACTGCGTTGTCTAAGCCTATGCTTGATGAGCTGAACTCTGCTTCTGACCTAACTGATAACGGCTCTTTTGCAGATAACTACGGAAATCCTTGGGGACTTCCTTCTGCACGAGCTTTTGCTGCAGAGCTCACAGGCGTACCTGCTGATCAGGTCATTGTGAATGGCTCCTCTAGTCTTAACCTTATGCACGACATTATTTCTCATGCCGTTACTCACGGTCTTGCTGGTCAGCCTTCTTGGGCTGAGCAGATGGCAGATGCAAAGGTCAAGGGCACCACGCTGAAATTCCTTTGCCCTGCTCCAGGTTATGACCGTCATTTTGCTATTACACAACATTACGGCTTTGAAAACGTTGCAGTACCTATGACCAAAGACGGTCCAAATATGGACGTTGTTAAAGAGCTTGTTGAGAATGACAGCTCTGTGAAGGGAATTTGGTGTGTACCACGTTTTGCAAATCCAACGGGTATTACCTATACAGATGAGGTTGTCCGTGCGTTTGCAAATCTTGAGCCTGCAGCTCCTGACTTTAGAATCTTCTGGGATAACGCCTACGCAATTCATGCCTTTGTGCCAGAGTCTGAAGCTCCTCAGCTCCTCAATATCTTTGATGCACTTTCAGAGGTTGCTGCAGAAGGTACTCAGAAAAACTTGGTTATCGCTTTTGCTTCAACTGCAAAGGTAACCTTCCCAAGCTCTGGCATGGCTTGGGTTGCCGCGAGTCCTGCAGACATTAAAGAGATTCAGAGCGCTTTCAAGGTTGCTCGTGTTTCTCCCGAAAAGATCTCTCAGCTGGCACATGTGCGTTTTCTCAAAGATGCTCAAGGTATTGAAGTTCACATGCAAAAGCATGCCGAGCTGCTTCGACCACGTTTTGAACTGGTTGAACGCAAATTGCAGGAGGGTCTGAGAGATTTGAACGTTGCAACCTGGTCCCATCCCAAGGGTGGCTATTTTGTTTCATTTGATGGCCCTGTTGGCTCTGCGCGCGCAATTGTTTCTCGCGCCAATGAACTGGGCGTTACCATGACACCTGCAGGAGCTACCTGGCCAGGAGGTAAGGATCCTTTTGATACTAATATCAGAATTGCTCCAAGTTACCCAACATTGGAAGAGCTTGATGCTGCGCTTGACGTCTTTATTGTTGCTGTTAAACAAGTAAGTGCTCGACTGGCAAAAGTTGATCGTGGACAGAGCGTCTGGGGATAGCTTGTGTAACTTTGGTATTTACTTTGAAAGTAGACCCATTCTGCCGTATCTTGATAAGTTATGTTTAGAAAAAGCGATTGGATATTAAATGCCAACTAATACTTCAAAGCCAGAACTTACACCAGAACAGAAGGCTGAAAAAGAGCTGGTTGCCATGGCTAATCAGACAGCAAAAAAGAAGGCAAAGAATCGTAAGTCTGATGAGACTTCTAAAAAATCAGGCCCTTCTACAGCTATGAAGATTGCTATTGGAGTATTCTCGCTCTTTATTGCTATCTCTATGATGTTGCCTTCACTGGCAAACATTTTCTCTAATTCACAAAAGAGGAATCAGGCTCAGCAGCGTACTCCTGAGGCTATTAACCAGGTGTATCAGAAGCAGGCAGAAGAAAAAGAGTCTGCTATTCAGTCAAATCCAGATAATCTTCCAGCACATCTTGATTTGGCTCGTACTTATTTAGGATGGGGAATGGCGCTTAAGAGCTCTTCTCAGGATGACTCTGTTCAGAAGCAGTCTTTGCAACTGATTAACAAAGCAATTGCCGAGTACAATACCTATCTTGCTTCAAATGATTCTGACGAGGTTCGTGTTGATAGAGCTATTGCTCAGTTCTATGCAGGCGATCAAACAGGTGCTATCGATACACTTAAGGAAGTAACAGATCGTTCACCAGACTATGCTAAAGGTTGGCTTAATTTGGGAATGATGTATCGTGTTACTGATCAAGTAGATCTTGCAAAAGAGGCGCTGCAGAAGGCAATTGAAAAAGATTCCGATAATAGCGCCGGTGTGAGGGATAATGCACAGAAAATTCTTGATGCATTAAACGGGAACACCTCTACCTCTTCAAATAACACTAAGTAAGGAGGAGTTATGGCACTAGAAATAAGCTCTGAAATTACAGATGCAAAGGCCATTATTCGCATTGAGGGCGAGGTAGACGTATCAAACGCCTCTGAGCTTCGCGATGCTTTGGATACCGCGCTCGCCGATGGAGCAAAAGAAGTTGAAGCTGATTTTGCTGAGGTAGCTTATATTGATTCGACGGGCATTGGCGTTTTAGTGGGTGCCGCACATCGAGCGCAAGAGAGTGATTCTGTGCTTGTTGTTGCAAATCCTCAGAAAAACGTGGAACGTGTCTTTACGCTTCTTGGAGTTGATAAAGACCTTAACGTTCGCAAGTAGGTTTGGTAACTTGTAAGCTCTTTGATGTAACTGTTCAAAGAGCTTGTTTATGTTTGTTCCAGAAAGGTATTGCTTGTGTTTGGCATTGGAGAAACAGAGCTCGTACTAATTTTGCTCTTTGCATTTTTAGTATTTGGTCCTGATAAATTACCTGGTATGGGTCGCACGCTTGGCCGTGCTTTAAGGCAGTTCCAGAATGCTCAAGAGGGCTTTAATAAAGTTGTCCGTGCAGATTTACTTGATCCTGCAGCGGATGCACTTCACGAGAAGCCCAAACGCTCCGAGCAGTTAAAAAATGCTGCATCTGATGCTGACCGCGAGGATACTGATCACCAGGAAACCTTTGCTGAGCGTCGTGCTCGCCTAAAGGAGGAGCGCGAGGCAGCCGAGAAGGCTGCTGTTGAGGCAGCTGAGCAGAACAAGCAGGCTGAGACGGTCGAGAAGACCGAGCAGCCAGAAGCCGTTTCTGATAAGGAGACTTCTACAGCTGGACCAGAAGCCACTTCTTCTGTTGACTTCTCCGGTGACTCCACAGAGGCAACTGAGCAGACAACACCTAAGGCTACAGAAGAAACTTCTGCAGCCGCTCTATCTGCAAAAGACTTGTATAACCTTGGATCTGCACGTTCTTCTCGCTCTATAGCAGAAGATAAGAAAGAAGAAGTTGCTGGAGAGGAGGGAGAAAGCCAGGACGCATAAGTCCAGCTTTCGCGCGTAATGCCTATTACTCCAGCTCGTATGCCACTTTTTGATCACTTGGGAGAACTTCGTCGCCGTGTGACTATTGTAGTGGTGTCTCTTTTTGTTACCGCAATTATTATTTACTTTGCAACACCTGCATTGATTGAGATTTTGATTGATCCTATCAAGGAGTTTCTAACCGACGGTAAGCTTACGGTTATCTCGGTTCTTGGTGGCTTTAGTATCAGGTTTAAGGTGGCTTTTTTCTTCTCGGTGATTATCTGTACACCTATTATCATCTGGGAGATTATGGCATTCTTCTTGCCTGCGCTTAACGCTAAAGAGCGCAAGTGGGTTGTTCCTACCGTAGCCGCTATGATTACCCTGTTCTTCTTGGGTATGTTGTTCTGTTACTTTGTCATTTTGAACACTGCTATTGGTTGGATGATTGAACAGTCGCAGGAGTTTGCAGGAACTATTAATGAGGCAAGCGATTATCTCGATATTATTATGATGTTTGAGATTGGCTTTGGCGTTGCATTCCAACTGCCATTGGCTATCTTCTACCTGGCCATCCTTCACCTTGTTCCTTATAAGAACATGCGTGAACAGTGGCGTTACGTCTACGTTGGTCTGATGATTCTCTCTGCAGTGGTCACTCCTGACGCATCTCCTGTCACCATGATTTTGATGTTTACAGCTCTTATTTTGCTGTATGAAATTGCTCTGGCTGTTGCTCGTTATGTCATTATTGCCCGCGACGGCAAGGCTGCTCTTAAGTGGAGCCGCGAGGACTACGATCAGCATGAGCTCGATAAAATTTAGTATTTCCTCTTTTTAATTTGGAGAGTGTTGTTCTTTGATTTTAGTTGTTACCGAGAAAAACGACGCAGCGCAGCAGATTGCTCGCCTTCTGTCTGAATCAGGTAAGCCTGAGGCAGACAAGGTATACAACACTCCTGTTTATCGTTTTAGACGCGGTGGCGAGGATTATGTTGCAATTGGTCTTCGTGGTCATATTCTGCAACCTGATTTTCCTTTAGCTTTGAAGTTTGATAAGGAAGAAGGCTGGTACGGAGAAACTGCAGAAGGGGAGCACCTTCCTGCAGACGTTCCAGATGGTCTTGAGCGTCCTCCTTACAAGGTTAAGCGCAAGCCTTTTATGGCAGATGGCGTTGACCTTAAGGGCTGGAAAATTCCCAGCTTGCCGTATTTGATTTGGGCTCCTGTAGATAAGCAACCTGCAGAAAAAGAGATTATTCGAGCGCTTAAGAATCTTGCTAAGAAGGCAGAGTCTGTCATCATCGGTACAGACTTTGACCGCGAGGGCGAGCTTATTGGTTCTGATGCTTTAGCACAGGTTCTCTCGGTTAATCCTAATCTGGCGGTATTTCGTGCTCGCTATTCTGCTTTTACTAAGACAGAGATTGAGACTGCTTTCAATAATCTGGTGGATCTTGATTACAACTTGGCTGCAGCAGGTGAGTCCAGACAGTACATTGATCTTATTTGGGGCGCGGTATTAACCCGTTATTTGACTACTGCACGCTTTGGTGGTCTGGGCAATACGCGCTCTGCTGGTCGTGTTCAGACTCCTACGCTGGCACTTGTTGTTGAGCGTGAGCGTGAGCGTTTGGCGTTTAAGCCAGAAGATTATTGGGTCATTTCTGGTGTTGCTTCTCCAGAAGATGACGACGAAGCAACGTTTAAGATGGTTCATCATACTGCAAGGTTCTGGGATCAGGCTGAAGCAGATACAGTTTATGACGTTGTGAAAGATCAAACACAGGCAACGGTTGTCGAGATTGAGTCTCGTAGCAGAAAGCAGCAGCCACCAGCTCCATTTAACACTACATCGCTGCAAGCAGCTGCAGCTGCAGAGGGTATCTCGCCAGCTAGAACTATGCGTTTGGCAGAGTCATTGTATATGGATGGCTTAATTTCGTATCCGCGTGTTGATAACACGGTGTATCCAAGTTCTCTTGACCTGAAAGATTGTGTGCGTACGTTGTCTGCAGTTCCTCAGTATGCACCTACCTGTAAAAAGCTTTTGGGTCAGCCAAAGCTTCATGCAACTCGTGGTAAGCAGGAGTCTACCGACCACCCGCCAATTTATCCAACGGCAGCGGCAAATCCAGATTCTTTGCAGCCTGCAGCTTGGAAGCTTTATAACCTTATTGCTCGAAGGTTCTTAGCAACCCTTATGGGTCCAGCTACTATGAGTGGTACCAAGATTACGCTTGATGTTGCTGGTCAGCCTTTTGTTGCAAATGGAACGGTACTGGCAGAGCCAGGCTTTAGAGAAATTTATCCTTTTGGCCTTAAGAAGGACGATCAGATTCCTGATGTAGGTGAGGGAGAGATTGTCTCCATTAAATCTTTATCGCTTGATGCTAAGCAGACAGAGCCACCTGCTCGCTATAGTCAGGGTAAGCTTATTCAAGAAATGGAGAAGCGCGGTTTGGGCACAAAGTCTACGCGTGCTTCCATCATTGATACGCTTTATCAGCGTAAATACCTCAAGAATGATCCTGTTGAGCCAAGTCAGCTTGGTATGGCAATTGTCGATGCTCTTTCGCAATTTGCACCACACATTACCTCGCCTGATATGACGGCCGAGCTTGAATCCGATATGACTAGCGTTGCTGAGGGCAAAGATACGCGTGACGGCGTTGTTACGCACTCAAGATCCCTGCTTGCAGGCATGATTGATGTGCTCATTGACCACAAAGAAGACCTGTCTGAGGCCATTGCTGATGCAGTCACTGCTGACGCAAAGGTTGGAACCTGTCCTAAGTGTGGCAAGGATTTGGTTGCCAAGAGCTCTCTAAAGACTCGTGGAAGCTTTGTTGGCTGCATGGGCTGGCCAGACTGTGATGTTACGTATCCACTGCCTCAGGGACGCGTTGAACCGCTTGAGGGAGAGGCTGGCGTCTGCCCAGAGTGTGGTGCTCCTCGTGTAAAGGTTCAGCCGTTTAGGCAGCGTGCGTATGAGACTTGCATCAATCCAGCTTGTCCTACAAATTCGGAGCCAGATCTTATTGTGGGCGAGTGCCCAACTTGCAAAGCAAATGGCAAGCATGGAGACCTGGTGGCTCATAAGTCAGAGCGCACGGGTAAGCGTTTTATCCGCTGTACCAACTACGAGGAGTGCGAAACAAGTTATCCTCTACCTGCTCGTGGAAAGCTCGAGAAGACCGATGAGGTCTGCCCAGACTGCGGTGCTCCTATGGTGGTTGTTACTACTCAGCGTGGTCCTTGGAAACTGTGTCCAAATTACGATTGTCCTGGTAAAGAAAAGAAAACTGCCCCGCGCAGAGGTGCCCGTAAGAATACTAGGAGCACTAAATCCACCAAGACAGCAAAAAAGTAAACGTATGACGGTGCATCAAAGGGTGCACCGTTTTTGGAAGAACGAGCGTCCCTCTCCAACGCCCGCTCCATACGTATTTTTACCCTTTTTTGGCACCTTTCATGTGGAAATGCGTAAAACCTTTAGAATATTCATGGCGAGAAACACAATCTGTCTGTATCGTGAGATAGTTAAGAGGGAGGGAAGCATGAGTAAAAATACACGTACATCACAAGGCTTGTTTATTACGCTTGAAGGCGTTGATGGTTGTGGCAAGTCAACACAAGCTTCTCTTCTACGAGAAGACCTTAAGGCTCTTAACTTTGATGTGGTTTTTGTTCGTGAGCCCGGTGGAACTGCTATTTCTGAGCAGATCAGAGATGTTGTTCTCAATCCAAAAAACGGTGCAATGTGCGACGAGTGTGAGCTGTTACTCTACGAAGCAAGTCGTGCTCAGCTAGTGGAAGAGGTTATTCGCCCAGCTCTAGCATCTGGCAAGGTAGTTTTGTGTGATCGTTTCTATGACTCCACTTACGCCTATCAAGCAGCTGGTCGTGGCCTTGATACGGACTTAGTCCACCATGCAAATCGTTTGGGAAGCTGTGGGGTTTCTCCCGATAGAACCCTTGTCTTTATGCTTGAGCCAACGGTCGCTCATGCACGTGCTACACAAAATGATACTGATAGATTAGAAGCAGAGGGTGTTGCTTTCCAGGAACGTGTTTGTGCTGGTTATAAGCAGCTTCTACAAGATGAGCCTGAGCGTGTAAAAGCTGTTGATGCAGATGGCAGTATTGACGAGGTCCGTACGCGTACTCGCCAGCTGTTAGCCGATCTTATCCCGGGCATCTGTGAGCTTGGTGAGTGATGTCTTCATGACACAAGAGGATACACATACTGCTCATACTGCCTATCCGCTTCCTCAGGCACTAACGCGTCTTCAAGATCAGCCTCAGGTTCAAAACTTGCTTGCACGAGCATTGCATGAACACAAACTTGGTCATGCCTATTTGTTTGTAGGTGCTCCTGGTTCTGGTAAAGGTCTTGCGGCCAAAGCTTTAGCGCAATGTGTTCTTTGTGCCCAAGGCGGTGACGCTGCTTGTGACGACTGCATTCGTATTTCTCGCGGTACTCATCCTGACGTGCACGTGCTTACTCCAGCCTCTGCAAACGGTTATCTTATTGAGCAAATTCGTCAGCTCACCGCTGATGTTAGCCTAGCTCCCATGCGATCAACTCATAAGATTTACGTAATTGATCGTGCTGATTTGCTTCGAGAGAATTCAGCAAATGCGCTGCTTAAAACTATCGAGGAGCCACCTGCAGATACTATTTTTATTCTGTCTGCACGTTCTTCTTCTGCGGTACTTCCCACTATTGTTTCTCGTTGTCAGGTGGTTGCGTTTAGAACGCTTACTGACGCTGTAGCTAAAGCCGCTATTATGCGAGAGATTTCTGCTACAGAACAGGAAGCTCGTATTGCGCTCGCAGCAACAGGAACCCCTAGTAGAGCTGTGGAGTTTTTGCAGTCGTCTACGCGCAAGAACATTCGTAGACAACTCATTGACGTTTTTGGCAATCTGCTTAGAAATGATTCGTGGGATGTGCTTATATCCGCAAAAGAGCTGATAGAAGCTGCAAAAATTCCTCTAGGTGATGTGAGGCGAGCCCAAGAAGAGGCGCTTGCTCAAAGTGAGGATTTTCTTACTAGTGCCGCTTTGAAGCAGGTTGAGGCTGCAAATAAGCGAGAGCTCACAGCGCGCGAGCGTTCGGGTATCATAGAAATGTTGGCAATTCTGGAATCGCTTCTTCGCGATGTACTTTTATGTTGCGAGGCAATCGATGAAGAAATAGTAAATACGGATGCGGCAGGCATTATTGACCGTGTTGCGTCTAAAGCTCATACCCAGGGTGTACTTGGGGCTCTAGCTGCGGTGCAAGAGGCTCAAAACAACCTGGACCGCTCTGTTTCTCCCCAGCTAACCCTTGAGGTTATGCTGCTGCATATCAAGGAGGCACTTACATGCCCACCGTTGTCCCGGTGAAATTTGAATACGCCGCACGCGACCTTTGGTTTGATCCAAAGGAGTCTGGCGTTCTTGAAGGCGACCACGTCATTTGTCAGACTGAGCGTGGTCTAGAGATTGGCCTTGCTATTGCTGATCCTCGTGAAATTTCTCAGGAGGAGTTTGAATACAAGACAAACAAAGCTGAGCTTAAAGATGTTGTTCGCGTAGCAACTGAAGAAGATCTTTCTCGCGCAGAAGAACTTGCCACTAAGGGCGAGGCTGCGCTTCCCGTATTCAGGAAGTTTGTTGTTCAAGAAGAACTTGAGATGAAGCCTATTGGTGTTGAGTATCTTTTTGATGGCGAGAAGGTCGTTTGTTACTTCTCAGCTGATGATCGTGTGGACTTTAGACAGCTTGTCCGTGAGCTTTCTCATGAACTTCATGAGCGTATTGATATGCGTCAGATTGGCGTCAGAGAAGAGGCGGCGGTCATTGGTGGCTATGGTCACTGTGGACAAGAGCTTTGCTGTAGAAGGTTTGGTCTTTCTTTTGAGCCAGTTTCTATTCGTATGGCAAAAGAGCAGGATTTGCCACTGAACTCCACTAAGATTTCTGGTGCTTGTGGCCGCTTAATGTGCTGCTTGCGCTATGAGTTTGAAGCGTATCGTGATTTTAAGAACCGTGCTCCAAAGCGTAATGCTGTTATTGAGACTCCTTTGGGTATGGCAAAAATTGTTGAGTACAACACACCAAAAGAAGAGATTGCACTTCGTCTTGAGAGTGGCAAGGTGGTCCGTATTCCTCTTGCTGACATGGATGCATCTCCTGCAGCACAGCAGAAGTCGGATGAGTTAGGTTGTTCTTGCAGACCAGACAGCGTTTCTCGCGCTGCACTTGAGCGTCTTGAATCTGTTGAGGTTCAGATGGCCCTAGCAGAACTTGATAAAGCAAACGGTTTGATAGTTGATGAAGAGCCAGAAATCAATCCTGACCTCTTTGTTACTGAGGCTCCAAGACGCAAACGTGATCGCTCCGAGCAGAGCAATGCAAATAGGCAGGAAAACGCGCAGAAGTCTAGTGTAAGAAACGCTCGAGAAGAGCAGGGAGCTCAAAGTTCTTCTCGCACCCGTCGTGTAAGAACCTCAAAGAACGCTCAAGTAAACTCTGGTTCCAGCACTTTTGATGCCGCAACTGATACACTGCGTCGTACGCGTCGCCGTCATCACGTAACAGACGATAGCGTCGCAAACGCTCAGGCACCTCAGAAGAACGAACAAAGCTCAGCTTCTGCTCAGAAACAGCCTCAAGGCAAGCGCTTTAGAAGAACAGATGCTCCTCAGAGTACACAGAGTGCCGATGAGATTCAGACTCCGGTCCGTACAAAGAGAACTCGCCGTCCAGGCGATAGGGCAGGCATGAAGGCCCAGAGTTCTTCACAGAGTGCTTCTGGCTCTGGCAGTGCACCTAATGCTGGATCTGTAGACGCTCAGTCACAGAATGCTACGCGTCGTAGACATAGAAGAGCTGGGCGAGATAATCGTAGCCGCGGTTCAAAGGACAATGCGTAATGTATACGCTCAAGACCGAATATGCCTTTGACTCGGCGCATTTTCTTACTGATTACTATGGCAAGTGCGAAAACCTCCACGGTCATCGCTGGCACGTAACTGCTTGTATTTCCACTGCAGAACTTGGCGAGTCTGGTACAGAAAAAGATATGGTTATGGACTTTGGCGTTTTTAAGCGTAAGGTTCGCGCACTGTGTGATTCCCTTGATCATACGTTTTTGATTGAGGAGGGTTCTCTTTCTGAAAAGACACTGAACTGTCTTACAGAAGAGGGTTTCTCGCTTACCGTGTTGCCCTTTAGAACAACAGCAGAAAATTTGGCCAAGTATTTGTTTGAGCAACTTGAAGCGGAAGGCTTACCCGTTTCTTCTGTTGAGGTTGATGAGACACCCAACAATTGCGCCATTTATTCAAAAAATATGAATTAACCTGTTGTTTTTGAAGCTTGTGTGAGCAACATAACCTCGATGGGTATACTCTACGTATGTAGAGGTTTTATCTTTTGGCGAGGTGGAATTTCATGGCTCACGGAGCATTGCGAGGTGTCAATTTAACCGGTTGGCTTACGCTTGAACCGTGGGTAACTCCTGAGCCGTTTGCGCGTACTGGTTGTGTTGATGAGGCTCAGCTCATTAAAGCATTAGGTGTTGAGGCCTACCATAATCTTGTTAAAGAGCATCGTTCTTCATTTATTCAGAGCTCTGACTTTGTGAGTATTGCCGCTCGCGGTTTTAATGCGGCGAGAATTTCTGTCCCTTGGTATGTTTTTGACGAAGAAGCCGCTGATACATCATATGTAAGCTGTATTGCTGAGCTTGATAAGGCTCTTGAATGGGCAGAAGAGCTTGGTTTACATGTTATTTTTGTACTGGCAGTAAATCCAGGATTGCCTGATGGTTTGGACGGTCAGCCAGGTGGTGCTCCACGTACCAGAATTTCTGGAGAAAAGTCGCTTTCTATTCTGCATAAGCTTGCCCTTCACTATGCCCATCGTAGCGGTTTTTATGGCATTGAAGTGGCTGATGAGGTTAAACCCCGTGTGCGCAAGGGTTTTAAGCTAACTGATGGCATTCCTGGTCATTTACTTAGAAACTATTATCGCCGTGCTTATGAGGCAATTAGATCTGTGGCGGGAGAAGAACCTGTGGTTATTCTCCCAGATGGTGGTTGGCCTCAGGGATTTAGGCGTTTTATGAGTCAGCAGTCGTATCAAAATGTTTGGCTTGATGCTCATCTTGATAAGCCTTGTGAGGGAATTGATTGTTCAGGTCCTCGTGGGGTACAGCAGCTTATTGACAAAAACGAAGCGTATTTGAAGACTTCTGCATCAGGAGGTCTACCCGTAATGGTAGGCAAGTGGTCTGCGTCACTACCAAACATCAACGGCGCTATGACTGCAGAAGGAAGAATTGCTCTTGAGCGTATTTACACCTCTGGCCAGCTCAAAGTGTACAATACGTGTCCTGCATGGTTCTTCCAGACCTGGAAGACCTCTGCATTTTTGGCAGCATGGGACGCGCGTGTTGCGCTGGCAACGTTTGAGAGGGGAATGCTCGAGTAATGACAGAATCTACTCTTTCAGCAGGTAAACTGTCTATTGTGGGCACGCCTATTGGTAACCTTTCGGATACGTCACCGCGGGTTAAAGAGACGCTTGCAGCAGCAGATGTTATTTTATGTGAGGACACGCGTGTAACCTCAAAGCTTCTCTCGGCATTTGACATTCACGTGCCACTGCAGCGCTGTGATCAAAATATTATTGAGTCGCAAATTGAACCAACGCTTGAGAGGATTCGCGCTGGTCAGCGTGTTGTATTTGTGTCAGATGCAGGTATGCCGGGTATCTCCGATCCCGGTCAGCATTTGGTTGATGCGGCGCTTTCAGAAGGCCTTGCAACGGAGGTTATTCCGGGTCCTTCTGCGGTAACTTGTGCACTTGTTGCATCGGGCCTGGCAAGTGAACATTTCTTCTTTGAAGGCTTTTTGCCCAGAAAGCACGGACAGATTGTTCAGCGCTTGCAGCAGCTTGCAGCAATTCCTGGCACCATTGTGTTGTATGAGTCTCCGTTTAGGGTGCTTGCAACTGTTGAAGCTATAGCCGAGGTGTTTCCTACCCGGCAGGTGGCTCTTGTCAGAGAGCTTACTAAGCTGCACGAAGAAGTGGTGCGTGATGTGGCTCCTTGCCTTGTAGAAGTGCTTGCTGCAAAAGAAAACCTCAAAGGCGAGTGTGTTTTGGTTATTGCAGCTCCCACAGAAGAAGAGCTTTCCTCTGCATCATCGCAGGCAGCGGGCGAGTCTCAGCTCTCGCTCGAAGATGCTATCCAGGCGGGTCTTGCTGCTGGTACCAGAAAATCAGCCTTAGCCAAGGAGCTTGCTCAGAAGTTTGGTATTGCACGCGATGAGGCATATCAGGCAATTCTTGCTCACGAGGCACATAGTTTCAGTATGCCTATAAAGATGTAGTAAAAGTGCTTCTTGTAGGATTCGAATACTATTTTGGATGAGTCTGGGAACAAGGTCACAAAAGTCTACAACTTTGTAATCAAAACCCAATCGAAGAGATATAAGGATCTCTCTTATCTCAGTGTTTCATATATCGGTAAATGAAATGTTCGGTAGTAACTTACCTTAAATTTAGTGCTTTTCTTAGCATGTTTCAGAGACTTTACGTGGAAGAAATTCATTACGACCACGGTTGAAATGTGAATATTATGACCGTAAGCAAGGAGATGCTAATACCGAAAAAAATCAAGACGAGTGGCAGAGCAAAAGATTCTGATGCCGACACTGGAATTTTGAATATGAAAGCTATGATACCTGCGAGAACAAGGCCGACTCCCGCTACCACTAGTCCGAATCCAATCAATTTTGCAACATAGGGAATCCTATTCCTTGGAATCTGGGCAATATGGTAGTTGTGAATCAAGATGGGACTACTCGTCTTTACCATCCATAATCCAACAACGAGAAAACAAACTCCTCCAATCATGCTGCTGATGGATGATTTTAGTACATCAGGACTCATTGCTCATCTTGTCCATCTTTAAGGGGAAGTGTTGTAATAAAAGCAATAAAGACAAGTTCATTACTTCCCATATCTATATCACAAATCAAATCTAACATACACTCCATGTCGTCGATTGTCCACATGCGTTCGCAAAGGTCTTGTACTAGTTTTGTTGACCAAATTGAGCTAAGGTCATCATTCTAGTATGAACTGCGTGTAGATATTTAACTGTTACAATAAATAAGCTATTGCAACTTATACAAAGGGAGTCATTATGCCCGAGGCTAAGCCGTCATACTTTATTACCACCCCAATTTATTACGTCAACGCAAAGCCACACTTGGGAACTGCGTACTGCACCCTGCTTTGCGATATCCAGGCTCGCTTTAGACGCGCTGCCGGTTACGACGTCTTCTTTCTCACTGGTATGGACGAGCATGGCGAGAAGGTCGCTCTTGCTGCAGCTGATCATGGTTTGTCTCCACAGGCATGGTGTGATTCCCAGGTTCCTTTTTTCAAGGGACTTTATGAAGAGCTCAACATTTCATATGACGACTTCATCCGTACTACCGATGAGCGCCATGTAAAGGCTGTCCAGTATCTGTGGGAGCGTATGCGTGAGGCTGGCTTCATCTATAAGGGATCCTATGATGGCTGGTACTGCATCCATGAGGAGACTTTCTTCACTGAGACCCAGGTAGAGAAGGCAGATGAAGAGGCTGGTTGCAAGGGCGCGCACCTCTGCCCAGATTGTCATCGTGAGCTTGAGCGCGTCTCTGAAGAGTCTTGGTTCTTTAAGCTATCTGCATTCCAGGACAAGTTGCTTGAGCTGTATGCTGAGCATCCAGATTTCATTGAGCCAGACTTCCGTGCAAACGAGGTACGCAGCTTTGTTGAGTCTGGCCTCCAGGATATTTCTGTATCCCGTACCAGCTTTGATTGGGGTATTCCAGTTCCTTTTGATGAGTCTCACGTAACCTACGTCTGGTTTGATGCTCTTCTCAACTACTACACTGCTGTTGGCTACGGTGATGATAGTCCAGAGGCTGCTGCTATGAGAAAGCGTTTCTGGCCAGCTCAGATGCACGTTGTTGGCAAGGACATCATCCGCTTCCATTGCGTCATTTGGCCTGCAATGCTTATGGCCCTTGGCGAGGCTGTTCCTGAGCACATCTTTGCTCACGGTTTCTTGAATGTCCGCAACTCTGAGACCGGTGTTGTTGAGAAGATGAGCAAGTCTCGCGGAAACGCCATTGCACCTAAGGATGTTTTGGATTTGCTTGGTGTTGAGGGTTACCGTTATTACTTCATGACCGACGTCACTCCTGGTGAGGACTCTGGCATTTCCTTTGAGCGTATGGAGCAGGTTTATAACGCTGACCTGGCAAATAGCTGGGGTAACTTGGTTTCTCGCGCTCTTAATATGAGCGATAAGTACTTTGAGGGTGTCACTCCAACCTTTGATGGTTCTTCTGTTGCTGCAGACCATCCGCTGCGCAAGCTGGCTGAGGGCATCTATGACCGTTATGCTGCTTGTATGGAGAAGATGGACTACGTAGGCGCCAAGAACATCATCATGGAGCTTGTCCACGCAGCTAACCACTACATTGAGGATGCCGCTCCTTGGACGGTGGCAAAAGACCCCGAGCGCGCTGCAGAGCTTGCAGAGATCATCTATACGTTGCTTGAGTCTATCCGCATTTGTGCACACCTGTTTATGCCATTCATGCCTACCACATCTACAGAGGTTTTGCGCCGTATGAGCATTGATGAGGTAGAGATTAACTCTACCGATGCCCGTAGCGAGTGCACATGGGGCAAGCTTCAGGGTGGCTTGGCCGTTTCTAAGGGAGACGCTCTGTTCCCACGTCTTGCAAGTAAGTAATCGTGTCGGAGCACGCATCGCATCAGACATCGTGGCTTGCTAATCAGAGAGCCACTAAAGATACGCTAGAACGTTTTGGCCTTGCCACTAAATATAGACTGGGCCAAAATTTCCTAGTGCAAGACCACATTATCGAGAAAATCGTCCAGCTTGCAGAGGTTCAGCCTACTGATGTGGTTGTCGAGGTTGGACCTGGTTTGGGTACCCTTACAGTGGCCTTACTCGACAACGCCCTTGCGGTTTGCTCGCTTGAGGCAGACTCTGAGCTTGAGCAAGTCTTAGCAGTAACTTGCAAGGAATCGCATCCAGATTCGTTTGCATTGGTTATGGGGGATGCGCTGGCAATCACGCCGCAGAAGCTTGCTGAAGCTTACGGAGCCCTTCCAGCTGTTGCTCAGAGCGCTGCCTCGACTACCCCTATGCCAACCAAGTTTGTATCCAATCTTCCGTATCAGGTGGCAGCAACGCTGATTCTTAAGTTCTTTCAGGAGCTCCCTTCGCTTGAGCGAGCGGTAGTCATGGTGCAGGCTGAGGTGGCCGATAGAATTGCCGCTAAGCCTTCTACCAAGGCATATGGCGCCTATACTGCAAAGTTGTCTTTGTTTGCGCAGGTTACCGGTAGGTTTGAAGTGGGTCCCGGCAACTTTATGCCGCCACCACGCGTTAACTCTGCCGTAGTTCGTCTTGATCGCACAGAGGCGAGAAACCCATTGACCTCTGAGTTTCTTTCAGAAGAAGAGCTCTTACATACTATGAATGTCATTGATGCTGCCTTTGCTCAGCGCAGAAAGACCATTCGTAATTCAATGAGTGCGTCTGGCTTTGATAAAGACAAGCTTGATCAGGCGTTTCTCGATACGGGAATTGCACCTACGGTTCGTGCAGAAGTTTTGACTAGTCAAGATTTTATTCGTTTTGCCGCTGCTTTGGAGCCTTTGAGTGAGTAAGAAAAAGCATCATTTACCAGCAGAAGAAGTGGAAGCACTTTCGTTTTCTGATGGTCAGTTATTCCATGATATTTACGGCACGCCTCGTTCAGCTCCGCGTGTTTTGGCTCCTGTTGCCGATACTCATGGCCACTTAGGTAGTCTGCATGAGCACAATGCTGCAGAGTCTCTTGCACGTGCGGACGCAGCGGGCGTCCGTATGCTTATTGTGCCGGTAGACATTGCTACGGAGTTTCCTCGTAAGTGGGCAGATACTACCACTTTTAAAAGATGGTTTGAGTTCACGCTTAGTGAGGCTCGCCAAGCTTTAACAAAACTAGCTGCAGCAGATCTTTGTGTATCATGCGATCTACCTGCAGAGTATTTGTTTGAGCATACGTATTTTATGGTTGGTGCACATCCTTATAGCGCGCCAGATTATAACCAAGAGGCTGAACAGCGCTTGTTTGAACTTCTTGAGCATCCTCTTTGCGTTGGTGTGGGAGAAATTGGTCTTGATTTTGGACCATACTGTGAGGTTTCAGAAGAGGTCCAGCGTAAGGTCTTTGAGCGACAGCTCTCCATTGCACACGAGCATAATCAACGTGTTGAGTTGCATTTGCGTGACGGTGCTGATGATACGCACGCTCATGATTTGGCGCTGGAAATATTAAACCGTATGGGCGTGCCTAAGGCAGGCTGTGACCTGCATTGCTATACCGACGGTCCAGAGGTAATGAAGCCTTTTGCAGACCTTGGCTGCTTTATAGCCTTCGGTGGTGCAGCAACTTTTAAGCGCTCAGATGATATTCGAGCGGCAATGATTTCCTGTCCAGAGGCACAATTGCTTTCAGAAACTGACTTTCCCTACATGGCGCCAGAGTCTTTGCGTGGAGGGGAGTGCACACCAGCGATGGTTGTGCATACGGTCGAGCGTTTGGCGGAGCTTCGTTGGCAGCAACTTGATATTCCAAAAGAGAAGACGTATACCATACTCTGGGAAAACGCCCAGCACTTTGTAGGGCTTGCGTAGAGTAGTAAGGGGTGAGTGTGTATGACAAAAATCCTAGTTGTAGAAGATGATCATCAGATTCAGCAAGAGTTGGTACTGTTGCTACAAAGAAATGGCTTTGAGGCTCAAGCGCTCACTTCTTTTGAAGCAGTTCCTCAGCAGATTATTGCCGCTCATCCAGATTTGGTTCTTTTGGACTTAAACCTTCCTGGCATTGATGGGCAGCAGATTTGTCGAGAAGTACGACAGCTCTCAAACGTTCCTATTATTGTTGTTACTAGTAGAAATACTGATCTTGATGAGCTTATGGTGCTCTCGTTAGGGGCGGATGATTTTATTGCCAAGCCATATAACACGCAGATTTTGCTCATGCATATTACTTCAGTACTGAGGCGCACAAATAGCGATGTTACAACAGGAGCACAACTTTCACATGCAGGTGTAACGCTTGATTCTTCTTCATGCAAGGTTTCTGCAAATCAGAAGAGTGTTGAGCTAACCAAAAACGAGCTCAGAATACTTTCCCTTTTGATGCAAAATGCAGGGACAGTTGTTTCTCGCCAGAGAATTCAAGAAGAGCTGTGGCAATCGGACGAGTTTGTTGATGATAATACACTGACAGTAAACATCAGCCACCTCAGAAATACTTTGGCAAGCATTGGCGTTGAAGATTTTGTTATGACGCGCCGCGGACTTGGCTATGTTATCGAGTAGGTTTCTATGTCGCTTCTTAAGTATTTAAAAAATCGAACTATTTTCTTTTTTGCGCTCATAGTAAGCAGCACGTTAATTGGCTTTATGCTTAAAGGTATTGGACTTAACGTGTTTGCTATTGCCTACTGTATTTTGGTTTTATGGGTAATAGGAGCGGCTGCACTTCTTGCTGACTATTTTCATCGTCGTTGGTTTTACCAGCAGCTTGCTGATAATTTAGCAGCAACTGACAAAGAGGGTTACCTGGTTCCTACTATGCTGGACGAACCTTCAACGCTTGAGGAGAGACTTTTTAGAGATGCACTTTCAAGCATGTCTAAATCCATGATGGACAAGCTTGCTGATGAGCATATGCGATCAAAGGAATATCGCGAGTATATTGAGATGTGGGTACATGAAATCAAGACCCCCATCGCTGCAGCTCATTTAGTTGCTCAGAATAATCCGTCTTTGCCCATGGATGATGTACAGACGCAGCTCACTAAGATTGAATCGCTGATAGAGCAGGCCCTCTTTTATGCGCGCAGTGCATCTGTGGATCGAGATTTTTCTATTAGAGATGTTAACTTGCAGCTCATTGTTAAAGATGCTCTTAAAAACAATACACGTGTTTTTATTGATGCAGGTGTTTCTCCGCATTTTGATGATTTGGATCATGTGGTAAAAGCTGATCCAAAGTGGCTTGAGTTTATTTTGCGACAGCTTCTGGTTAATGCAGCAAAGTATTCAAATCCGGAGCTAGCACCTGGCGAGAAGAACGTTTGGATTTCTGTGTCTGTCTCAGAACCACGTGAGGGGACCACTTCGACAACTCTTTTTATTAAGGATAATGGTATCGGTATCCCTGAAGAGGATCTTTCTCGTATTTTTGATAAGGGATTTACCGGTCAAAATGGACGCAAGTACGCCAAATCTACCGGCATGGGTCTCTATCTTTGTTATGAGCTCTGTAAAAAGATGGGCCTTAAACTTGCTGTGAGCAGCACTGTTGGTAAAGGCTCAATCTTTTCTATTACGTTTAATCAGTCCTTTACCGATTTGCATTAATCACATAGCTTACAGCTCTAGTTCCCACAGTTCATCTGTTTGAGGGTCGCTTCCTACTTGGAAGGTGTGCTGACTAAAGCGCTTGAATCCCCAATGTGAATAAAATGCCTTAGCAGGCTCATTGTGTTCCCAAACACCCAGCCACACGCGTTTTTTACCCTTATCTTTTGCTAGATCAAGGGCAAATTTCATGAGCTTTGATCCAAGATGTAAGCCTTTGAAGTGGGGAAGAATATACAGACGCTCAATTTCAAGCGAATCATCTCGCTGACCCTCAGTCTGCTCATAGCGTGTATTCAGTTTTATGTAGCCAGCTATCTGGTCTTTTACTTCAACAAAATAGAAATACGAGTGTTTAGCAGCAAGTTCGCGTGCAAGTTTTTCTGTGTTGTAGAGTGATTCAATACAACTTGCCAAATCATCTGCCGTATTTGAGTCAATAAAGGTGTCTACAAATGTCTCTACGCTAAGCTTCTGCAGAGCGTGTAAGTCAGCTGTTTCAAGCGGTCGAATAGAAATGTGAACATCATCAATGCTGACCGTGTTTCTCGTCTGACGATATGCATCAAGGTCAAAGGAGAGCAAATGGTGAAGAACGCCAAAGTGATCAAGCACCTTAGAAGATGCCTGTGTAAATCCAGCCCGCTCATAAAAGGATTGAGCTTTGAGCTGTGACTCAACTAACACCTTGGAGGCGGCGCTTTCTTGTGCCAGGTAGTCAAGGGTATCGCGCAATAGCTTTGAGCCAATGCCGGCGCCTTTGTTGTTGACACATACACGTCCAAGAAGGGGAGAGTTGTATGACTGTCCTGCATCAATGATGCGTAAATATGCAGCTACTGAGTCAGTATCCTGATAAAAGACATGGGTAGAAACTTGATCAACATTATCAAGATCGTTGTACATAATTTGCTGGTCAACAATAAACGTTTCTGCTCTTAAAGAAAGAATTTGATATAACTCTTTAGCGGTAAGCTGCCCAAATCTCTTAATTGTCAACTTCATGGCATACCTCTCCTGTGTGCTTGATAGTGATATTTTGACACATCAAAGTGAGAAAAGCGTAAGGTTTCCGTAAGGTCAATCGATGGCAATGTGAACGGTAGTAATGGAGTATATATCTCAAGATTTACTCGTTTCCCAACGAAAGGGCGTAACATGTCAGCTATTCAATCAGTTCCAACTCAGCCAACTGTTGTGGCTGGACAATCTTCAGCACTTACCCCTCATACCGTTTTGGTTTGCCAAAACCTCGAGAAGTACTATGGAACTCGCGGAAATATTACTAAGGCTCTGGACGGCATTAATCTTTCTGTAGCTCGTGGCGAGTTCATTGCCATCATGGGTCCTTCCGGTTCGGGCAAAACTACGCTTTTGAACTGCATCTCTACTATTGATCAGGCATCTGCAGGCCATATCTTTATTGATGACCAAGAGCTTTCCAGCCTGCGCGGCTCTGAGCTTTCTGCCTTTAGGCGTGACCGCTTGGGCTTCATTTTCCAGGATGCAAATCTCCTTGACACTCTTACTGCTCGAGAGAACATTGCCCTATCTTTGACTATTGGACATATTCGCGCACAAGAAGTTTTAGAACGCGTTGATGTTGTTGCTAAATTACTTCAGATTACTGATGTATTAGATAAGTTTCCTTATGAGATGTCTGGCGGTCAGCGTCAGCGTGTTGCAGCTGCACGAGCTATTGTGACTAATCCATCTCTTGTGTTAGCAGATGAGCCAACGGGTGCGTTGGACTCAAAGAATGCACGCACACTTCTGGAAAGCTTTGAAGGTTTAAATCGTGAAGGCGCAACTATTGCCATGGTTACTCACGACTCTTATGCAGCTTCTTACGCTCATCGCGTCATTTTTATTAAGGATGGTCGTATTTTTAATGAGATAGTTCGTGGTGAAAAATCTAGGAAACAATTCTTTGATCAGATTATGGATGTTGTTTCATTCTTGGGAGGAGAGGGTGCTGATGTACAGTAAAATCGCGCTGGGTAATGTTAAGAAATCACTGCGCGATTTTAGTATTTACTTTCTGACTTTAGCAGTGGGAGTTGCGCTATTTTATGCTTTCAACTCAATAACTCAGCAATCAATGGTTCTTAAGTTAACTGAGGATGCGCGCTCAATTGTTCAGTTATTGAGTAAGACCATTACTGGCGTAAGCATTCTTCTTGCTGTAATTCTGGGTTTTTTAGTTGTATATGCTAATCAATTTTTGATTCGACGCAGAAAAAAAGAATTTGGCATGTATCAAATTTTGGGCATGACTAAAAGAAATGTCTCAAAGATTATGATCATTGAGACACTCATTGTTGGTTTTTTGGCATTGGTTGTTGGTTTGGTTGCGGGTATCTTTATGTCGCAGTTTATGTTGTTTGCAACTGCGCACATGTTTAATGCCACAATAGAATCGTTTACTTTTGTGTTTTCTACGACATCTTTAATTCAAACAGTTCTTTATTTTGTAGTTATGTTTGTTGTAGCACTTATTTTTAATGTGTTTACCGTGTCTCGTTATAAGCTCATTGATCTTCTTAATGCAGATAAGGTTTTTCAGACTGTAAAAGTAAAAAATTTGACTGTATCGGTTCTTGTGTTTATTGCATCTTTGGGGCTTATTGCATGGTCGTATGTGATGCTCAAACATAATGGTATGAAAACGCTCGATATTGAATTTGCTGGTGCAACAGTTTTAGTTTCTATTGGTACAGCACTTTTCTTTTTTTCTATCTCTGGCTTTTTGCTGCGTTTTTTGCAAACAAGAAAAAATTTCTATTTTAAAGGGCTACATTCTTTTATTTTACGGCAGTTCAACGCTCGAATAAATACAGCATGGGTTTCCATTTCTTTAGTTTGTGCCATGCTTTTTGTAGCTATTTGCGGTCTTGGATCGGGCTTTTCATTGGTTAATGCCATTAATAGTGAAATGAGCGTATTCCGTACCTATGATATGAGCGCATCTATTAGACCAAATCAGAAGAATGAGCTTGAACCACATAATGCAGAAACAGTTGACTACACGACAACGCTTCAGAAGATAGATCCAGAATGGGACCAAGTTATAAAAAAGGCTATTCAGGCAGATACTTATTATGTAATGGATGATGCCACAACGCCAAGTTTTACCTATCATGCGATTGATGAAGTGGGTGGGAAGAAGCTTGCTGATTATTATGGAGCTTATGTATCTGAAGATTTGAAAGATATTTCAAATAGGGATATTACGGTTATGCGTGCTTCACAGTATAACCAGCTTCGTGTTGCATCAGGTCTTGATCCTATTGATTTTGGCACTAATGGCTATATGGTTTGGACACTTGATAACAGCGTTGCCCAGTATTGGAAAGACTCACTTGCGCAGAACCCTAATTTAACAATTCAAGGTACAACGTATCATGCAGTCGGAGAGACTGTTGATAAGGGTCAAACTCAAGGTGGTCCACTTTTACAGCCAGGAATGGGAATCATGGTACTTGCAGACCAGAGTTTTCCAAAGAGTGTGGTTTCAGCAGGATCATATGTAGTGGGAACATATAACACTGCTGATGATAAAGAAGAATCCAAGTTCCGCGAGCAAATTAAGAAGTATTTTGATGATGGTGAACTTGTTGGATCTGATTCCGATTCATATGAGCTGATTTTGACAACTACTACTGCCCAGTATCTTTCAAATTATGCAGGCCTTAGTGCTATTGTTACCTATCTTGCGCTTTATATTGGTTTAATACTTTTTATCGCCTGTTCCGCAATTCTTGCGCTTCAGCAGCTATCAGAGGCTTCGGATAATGCCCGTGCTTATCAGGTCCTTGCAGAATTGGGTGCCGAGAAGGGTCTTGCCAGCCGAGCTCTCTTTACTCAGATTGGCGTGTATTTTTTGTTCCCTCTGCTTGTATCTATGGCACATGCAACATGCGCTATGTCATTGATGGTAAATATTATAAAAACAGTGGGAAACTTTGATGTTTCACAATCTATTGGCGGAGTAGTTGCTATTGTCATTGCTTTGTATGGGGGTTATTTCTTAGTTACGTATTTTGCTGCGCGTTCTATTATTTTTAGAAGCTCAAGAAAGATGCAGTAGTTTTACAGTTTTAATGTTATAAATTCGTGAAAGAAGGACGGATGTTTCTCTGTGGAGCATTCGTCCTTCTTGCTTAGGTAAAATGGAAATGTTATGTCAGATGACATCTGTGCAGAGTATGTACTAGAGGAGGCATCATGGGTCTTTGGTCAAAGGTTAAAAATGTGTTTGTTCCCTCTAATGGAACTGAAAAGCCTCAGAAAGCCACATTTGCTACCAGGGAAGATACAATTTATGCACCAATTTCTGGTGTTTTGGTAAGCGTTCAAGAGGTGCATGACGAGGTAATTTCAAGTGGTCTTTTTGGTCAAGGTTACGGTATTTTGCCTGTTGGTCTTGATTGTGTATATGCTCCTTGCAATGCTCGTGTTACAGCAACTAATGTAACTAATCATTCAATTGGTCTTACTACCGATACTGGTGTTGAGATTTTGATTCACATTGGCGTTGGCACCATTGAGATGAACGGTAAGGGTTTCACCCGTTACGTTCATGCTAATGATGAGGTTAAAGCAGGTATGCCACTGATTTCGTTTGATTCTGTTGCCATTGAAGAGGCAGGATATGAGAACGTTGTAGTTGTTACCGTTGTCAACGCAGATTCGTATGAGCGCATTGACCTTATTGGTGAGTCTGGAACGCTGATTGGTGGTCGCCCGCTGGTTAAGATTGGCGATCCTCTGATGTGTGTCAAGCACTAGGGTTTCTCGCCAGTTATAAACATCTGCAATAAACGAGGTTTTTCATGCTTAGAGTCACTAAGGCAATTCTTCACGTCTTTGATTTTGAGACGGGAACTAAATACTTCTCTCAATCTACCTTGGATTTGGAGGACCGTCAGACAAAGTCATATGTACAGCGTAGACTGCGTAAGATTACGGCAAACCCAGAGTCTAGACATGGAGAATTTGCCCCTACCAGTAATTTTGCTGGCGGTCTTCAGGAATACGCACACGGAGACGTTGAGTTTGTAGAGTTTTCTTGCCAGATTGCCCAGTGGTTCTGGGAACAGCTTCGTCGTGCAGATGACGTTGAGCAGTGCGATCTTCTTGTGGCGGATTACATTGATACCGATGCAGGCCAGGCACTTGCTGGTGCTGCTGTAGATGATGAGGATGCTCAGGCTGAGGCATTTGAGGGTGAAGGAAGACGACTCTTTGCCATTGTGCTTCTCCCACGCAAACAGGCCTTTATACATGATGTTAATGGCTCATCAAATGAGATTTTGCGTCAAGATGCAACGTTGCCATCGCCTACGCAAAAAGTTGACTCGTATGCAGTCATTGACCTGGACACGGGCGCTATTGATTTTCACGATCATGATCGTTCTGTAGCAGGAGAAGGAAAGTTTATCATTCCCGAGTTGTTTCTTGAGTGCAGCTCAGAGGCATCAAGTCATGAGGTTATTGGCGAGGTAACCGTTATTGTTCAGGATTTGGCAGAAGAGTATGGTCTTGAGCCTGCCGTTGAGGTGTCTCGTGCTAAGGCTGCCGTTGCGGAAGCAGCAGAGGTAGAAGAGGTGGTAGACCCTATCAAGGTTGGTAAGCGCGTCTTTGAAGAGCGTCCTGAGATTCAGGAGAAGTACGAAGCTCAGGTGGCAAGTAGAGAGCTTCCAGAAGAAGTTCCTGTTAAACGTGGCGTTGCTAATAGGATTGCAAAGAATCATAAGATTCGAACAGACACAGGAATTGAGATTTCATTTCCTTCAAACCTAACAGATCGTCCAGGTTACTTAGAATTTTCTCATGAGTCTGACGGTAGGATTACCATTTCAATTAAAAATGTTGCACATATTGAGAATCGCTAAATCTTATCTCCGACCTCACAATTTAGATCTAAAACTCCCTAAAATTTCTTTTGGGCAGTTTGTAAATTACGTATCTTTTTGAATATCGACGTCTATCTCGGGTAGAATAGTCTCTTAAAGGTCACACCGTACTACTAAACGTTCTAGGAGACCCTAATGAGTTTAAAGAAACAGCAAAGCATGACCATCGAGGAGCAGAGTGCTGCTCTTTTTAATCGTCGTGATGCTCTTAAGATTTTTGCCGGCATGGGCATTGCTGCCGCTGCCGTTACTGCCTCACTGATTAACACGCGCCCTGCTCTTGGTGTTACACAGTCTCAGATTGATGCTGCTCGTAGTGACTATGATGCTGCTCAGAAGCTGCTTGATGAGATTTCTAATGAGGTCTCTAACATGCAGGCAAGTCTGAATGACACTAACTCTCAGATTGGTGCTATTTCTGGTCAGATTGCAGATAAGCAGAATCAAATTGATGCTAAACAGAAAGAGATTTCTGAAAAAGAAACTCAGATTACCGAGAAGAGAAAAGCACTTGGCGCACGTATGTCCAGCAACTATAAAGCTGGCCCAGCTGGCGCTTTAGAGATGATTCTTTCTTCTGCAAGCTTTGAGGAGCTTACTTCTAATATTTACTATCTCGATAAAATCTCTGAGTCTGATCAGAAGATGATTGAGGAAGTTAAGAACTTGAAGGCTGCCCTTGAGTCAGATAAGGCTGCTCTTCAGTCCGAGAAAACTGAGCTTGAGAATAAGAAGACTGAACTTGAAAATCTTCGTACTTCTCAGGAGTCCCAGCTCAATGAGATTTCTGCTCGTCAGGCAGACGCTGCAAATGTTGTTTCTAATCTTGATGACAATGTTAAAGAGCTTATTGCTCAGCGTGATTCTGAGCTTCTTGCTGCCCAGCAGGAGGCAGAGCGTGTTGCCGCTCAACGTGCTGCTTCGTCAAGTAATAGTGGCGGCGGTAGCAGCTATTTTGGCGGTGGCGGTGGAGGAGGAACCTCTTCTGCTGGTTCTGGCTCTGCTGCTGCAGTTGTTAATGCTGCAAGTTATACCGGATCTACGGGCGCAGGTTTCTGTGCTGCTTGGGTTTCTAATGTCTTCTCAAACGCAGGCGTTGGCACCTTCTACGGCAATGCATGCGATATGTATTACCGTTGGTGTTACTCTACGGACCAGAGCGCTATTGAGCCTGGCATGATTATTGCTGTTCCTACCCTTGGTGGTTCTGCTGCAGCTTTGATTTACGGTCACGTTGGTATCTACATTGGTGGCGGCATGGTCAGACACTGCCTCTCTGGTGTTGTAAGGAGCCAGAGTTTAAGTTCTTGGATTTCTCAACTCGGTGCTTTGAGTACTCCAAGGTGGGGCTGGCTTGGTGGCGTTGTTCTGAGCTAAGGCTTTGCCTGTAATAACTTGTTATGTAAAAGAGCTTGGCTATATATAGCCAAGCTCTTTTGTTGTCTATCTTGGTGCAAAAAAGGACGTAAATGCCACGAGCATCTACGTCCTTCTCGCCCTATAAAAGGGGAGTGGATTACTCTTCAACCTCAAGAAGCTCAATGTTAAAGTTAAGGTCTTTACCAGCCATTGGATGGTTAGTGTCAAAGACAATAGTGGTGCCGTCATTTGAGACTACTGTTGCCATAACAGGATATCCCTCAGGGGTGCCTAAGGTGACCTGCTGGCCTGCAACAAGATTTTCAGATCCAGGAAGTTGAGCTACAGGAACAGGCTGTACTGCCTCTTCATGGCGCTCACCATAAGCTTCAGCTGCTGGAATATGGATGTCAACAATCTGTCCAACGGTCATATCTTTGACAGCCTGGTCAAAACCAGGAATCATTTGACCAGCCATGCAGGTAAATGCCAGTGGCTCATTACGATCGCGGGAAGAATCAAACTTAGTTCCATCATCAAGGGTACCTACGTAGTGGACTTTTACTTTTTTACCTTCGTTGCTCATAAAACTCCAATCATTAAAAACATATCTTTGGCATTTTACCCAAGAGTGATGTAAATCAACCTTTGAATGATAAAGGTATAAAATACTCTACATTCAGTTTGAAAGGTTTGTAATGGAAGCTCGTCTGACTCCTCATAGTTTTATTGGTGTTTTTGACTCGGGCGTTGGCGGCATGAGTGTGCTTAAGCATCTTGTTGCTCAAATGCCTCATGAGACGTTTCATTATTTTGGCGATTCTGCATTTGCTCCTTACGGTACTAAGCCAAAAGAGCAGATTGCACAGCGTTCGTCTGTTATTGCTAAAAAGTTTATTGATAAGGGTGCTAAAGCACTGGTTATAGCCTGCAATACCGCAACAGCTGCTGCTGCAGACGAACTGAGGGCAGCCTATCCTCATCTACCTATTGTGGGTGTTGAGCCGGCTCTTAAGCCTGCAGTGACTGCGTATCCTCATGGAACTGTGATTGTCCTGGCTACAAAGGCAACACTTTCTTTACAGAAGTATCACAATCTTGAGTCGCGATTACATCCTTCCGCAAAGGTTATCTCTATTCCAGGAGAAGGCTTGGTAGAGCTTATTGAATCTGGTCAGACTGATTCAGAACAGTTGCACAAACGACTGACTGAGCTTTTAGGAGATTATGCTGGTCAGACAGATGCCGTGGTTCTTGGATGTACACATTACCCCTTTATTAAGAAGCAAATTAGTTCTGTTTTAGGCAACGTAGAATTTTTTGATGGCGGTGCAGGAGCTGCTCATCAACTTAAACGTTTGCTAAAGCAGGCAAATCTGCTTGCTTCTAAAGAAAACACTGCAGATGAGAATAGCGACATTGTACGATCGAATATTTTATTCTCATCAAGCATTGACACTCCTGAAGAATTGGCATTCTACCAGGAGTTCTTCTCGCAAGAGATGTAGTTACAGCCCATAAACCTATTATTTTAATTTACTCTCAAGCCACTTCTTGAGCACTACAGCGTTGTTGTATTTAGTGTCTTTGTCCGAGAAAAGCAGTGTCACGGTAGTTGAATCAAGCTTTTTGAGCTGTTCAACAAAGGTTTCTGCGTCGGGATTGCTGTTAAGCTCGGCCGTATATGTAGACACAAAGCTGTCAAAACGCTCTGGATCGTGGTTAAATGCTTTTCTGCACTCAGTAGTAGGAGCAATAGTTTTAGCCCACTCATCAGCGTGCAGGTTTTCTTTTTTGATGCCACGAGGCCACAGTCTATCTACGAGCACGCGATACCCATCGTTAGCTTCTGGTGCATCATAGGTTCTCTTGAGTTTAATATTCATTGTTGCTCCCTTCAGCTCATGTACGTTATACCGCAAAATAACTATTCGGTTACAAACTATTTGATATGGCAAGGTATTCAAACTTGCACGTTTAAGATGGAGTTCATTCTTTGAAACCCACGGAGAAAGGAAAGCCATGGCAAACTCAGTGGAGAAGAAAGACATCGATTGGACATCGCTTGGCTTCGCATATACGCAGTGTGATTACAGTTACGTTGCCCACTACAATGATGGTGCTTGGGATGAAGGTGGACTTACTACTAATCACAGCATTACGCTGTCTGAATGCGCAAATATCTTCCATTATTGCCAGGAAGTTTTTGAGGGCTTAAAGGCCTATACCACAGTCTCTGGCGATATTGTGTGTTTCCGTCCTAATCTTAATGCTCAGCGTATGGCAGATTCTGCATCTCGTCTTGTTATGCCCCCATTCCCTGAGGATAGATTTGTTGCTGCTGTTAAAGAGGTTGTTTCTGCAAATGCAGCATGGGTTCCACCATTTGGTACAGGTGCTACGTTGTATGTTCGTCCTTTTATGATTGGTACCGGCAATACCGTTGGCGTTAAGCCATCTCCTACATATGAATTCCGCATTATGGTCACTCCAGTTGGAGCTTATTACTCTAACGGCGTTGCTCCTGTTGCACTGACCGTTTCTCCTTATGATCGCGCTGCTCCTCACGGAACCGGCAACATCAAGGCTGGTCTGAATTACGCTATGTCTCTGTATCCAACCACCTGGGCACATGAGCAGGGTTTTGCAGATAGCATGTATCTTGATTCAGGCTCTCGCACTTATGTTGAGGAGTCCAGTGGTGCAAACTTCCTCTTTGTTGATAAAGAGGGAACCCTAGTCATTCCACAGTCTTACACCGATTCTATTTTGCCTTCTATTACCCGTCGTTCACTGGCAACTGTTGCTAAAGACATGCTTGGTATGAAAGTTGTTGAGCGTCCTGTTCGCTTTGACGAACTGGACCAGTTTGTTGAGTGTGGCATGTGCGGTACTGCTGCCGTTATTTCTCCTGTTGGCAAAGTTGTTGATGGTGAGAAAGAGATTGTCTTTGGCGCAGGTATGGAGGCTGTAGGACCAGTTATGTCTAAGCTTCGCAACACGCTGACTAGCATTCAGTCTGGTGAGATTGAGGCTCCAGAGGCAGATTGGATTTGCAAGATTTGCTAAGGCCTGCATTCCCAATAGCACTTTGCTTTTAACAAAAAGGCGAGAAGACCATCGATCTTCTCGCCTTATTTTTATCTGCAAAAAGCAGGATGCGTGCGCTGCTTATGCTTTGTGAGAGGAGCCCAGGTTATCCATGTGACTTGCAACAATCTGGGTGATTGCTTCCATACCAGGAATAGAAGGTTTCTTTGGATCAAAGTTGTTAGGATTCTCGGACATATATTTCATGAAGGCTGCAGTGAAGACCTGGCGAAGCTCGGTTGCGTAGTTAACCTTGCAAATACCGTTCTGGATTGCCTCTGCTACCTGGTCATCTGGCACACCAGAAGTTCCGTGAAGAACCAGAGGAATATCAAGACGCTGACGGATTGCCTTCAGGACGCCTTGCTCAATGTGAGGGGTGCCGTGGTAGACGCCATGAGCGGTACCAACGCCGACTGCAAGAGAAGTGCAGTTAGTACGTGCGACAAACTCTTCAGCCTGGTCTGGATCAGTATAGGGGTTCTCGCCCTCAACAGCTGGACCGTCGTCTTCTTTACCGCCGACCTTGCCGAGCTCCGCCTCAACAGGAAGGTTAATAGGGCCAGCAAATTTAGTGACAGAAGCGGTAAGCGCAATGTTGTCCTCAAAAGGAACGTGAGAGCCGTCAATCATAACGGAAGTATAACCTGCACGAGCCGCCTGAATGCAGCGGTCAAAGCCGTCACCGTGATCAAGGTGAAGGGCTACAGGAACGGTTGCCTCTTCAGCAGCACAACGAACCATTGCTGCAAAGTAATCAAGGTTTGCATACTTAATGGTGCCAGGGGTGGTCTGAAGAATAACAGGGGAGCGGCGCTCTTCTGCTGCTTTAACAACAGCCATTACAAATTCAAGGTTCTCAACGTTAAAGGCGCCAACAGCGTAATGGCCAGCCTGCGCGTCAAGAAGCATTTGCTTAGTAGTAACAAACATCTATTGCTCCTTTCGCCCCCAAGGGCTCTTTGATTAACTAAAAAAATTGTAACGTTTCTCTTACTTTGTCACGCAACTTTTCTAGAAATCATTTTGTCTTTGTAACCTTTGGCGAGAGATTTGTTTTTATTGCAAACTTATCCAGTAATCTTTTTGATTGTGACCTGTTTATGAATCTCCGCTGCGACAGCTTGATCAAAGCGACCGGTGCCTATAGATAAACAACTTGCGGTTGCACAAGATAGTGCGAAGGTAAGGCACTCTGAAGTCGGTTTTCTTTGGGCAAGCGCAACAGCAAAAGAGCCAACAAGGGTATCTCCCGCGCCAACTGGATTGATAACTTCAATTTTTGGAGGATTTGCTATAAAAGTTCCTTCATCAGAAACCATTAGCGCGCCCTGTGCACCAAGCGAAACAACTATTATTTTAATCCCGCGTTTATGCAGCTCTTGTGCTGCTTCAATGATTTCATCTTGTGTAGTTATTTCTCTTTTTAGAAGCTGGCCGATTTCATCGGTATTTGGTTTAATCATGGTAGGAAGAGCTTCAATACATGAGGTGAGTAGTGTTCCTGATGCATCTACAATACAGGGAACACCGGTGGCCATAGTCTCTTGAATAAGCTCTTTGTAATTTTCGGCAGAAATACCCTTTGGGATACTGCCATTAAAAGTGACAACCTCAGCATCTTTGGTAAGTTGTACAAGTTTTGCCTTAAAAGCAAGGAATTCTTCAGGCAGAATTGGCTGACCAGGCTCTAAAAACTCAGTTGACTGTTTGTTTGGTTCTAGAATATTGATACATGAGCGAGTTTCTTGTTCAGTATAAATAAAATCACTGGTAATACCATCTTTATGCGCTAGTTCAACGAGGTAACGACCGTTATTGCCACCTACAAATCCTGTGGCACATACGGGATAGTTAAGGGTAGTAATGGCTCTTGAAGCATTAAGACCTTTGCCGCCAGCACTGTTATCTACCACCGAGACTCTATGTACGGTTCCGTCTACAACAGGAGAATCCAGGTAGTAAGCCTTATCAATGGATGCATTGAGTGTCACAGTAACAATCACGCATATCACCTCGTCTAAAAGACAGTACACATAAAGTGCCTAGAGAAAGTAGGGTGAGAAACGCTATGGAACATTGCCCCTACAAACAGAATGGAGTTAAATCAATTTAACCAAAGCGTTATCAAGAAACTTTTCTTTAGATGTTCTAAAAAAAGATACCAGTACATAATTTCTTAATACCAATTTTATTTTCTTAGCGTATTTGAGCAGGATTTTAGGGTTGTTTACTACATTTATTACGTGTAAAAGTACGTTATAGTAGTTTTTTGTTTTATGGCAAACGTGCTGAGTTTTTATTGTTTCATCACAATTTATTCAAATATTTACCTGCGAAAATAACAATATGCGTACCGTTTACGGTGGAAATAGTACCGTTAAACCGCCGATTGTTAACGTACACATTTCAAGAAGCTCACTAGACTATACTTTGTATTAGGTTGTTATCTGGTATCTACCACTTAAAAAGAAGGCTCAACCCTTTAAAGTCTCTCATGTAGCTTTCCAGATAGTTCCCAGTTCTTTGAAAGGAGTTTAGCATGGTAGGTTGCGTTTTAACTGGTCATGGAACGTTTGCAAACGGTCTTGCAGATGCTTTAAAGATGATTGCTGGTGAGCAAGAAGCTTTTGTTCCCGTTCCTTTTATTGAAGCCGGTGCTGCAACGTACCCAGAAACTCTTGCTGCCACAATTTCCGATCTTCTTGACACTACTGACGGCGTGTTGGTTTTCTGCGACCTGCTTGGCGGTACGCCTTTTAATCAGGCAATGATAATTGCTCAGAATTATTCAAACGTAGAAGTTGTTACAGGCACTAACCTTCCTATGCTTCTTGAAACACTTGGTAGCCGCATGGCTGATACTTCTCTAGAAGAGCTGGTTGAGACTGCTGTTATTGCTGGTAGCCAGGGAGTTGTCCATAAGCGTCTTGAGCTTGAGGTTGAGCCAGAAGATGACATCTTCGGTGATGATGGCATTTAATTAGTATTTTGCTGTTGAGTTAAGGAGATACACATGGCAAATCTAGCAGAAAACATTCTTGCTTCATCCATTGTCCTGCTCGCATTCTTGGTAATTTTAGGTCTTGTTTATTCCTTCTTTGCTTGGAAAGCTTCTTCTAAAAAGACTGGGACAACTTCAGAGTTTTTGAAGAATCTTCATGCAGGTCAGAAAGTTAAGACTAGCAGTGGAATGTACGGTGTGGTAAAAGATGTCAAAAAAGAAACAGTAGATGTTGAGTTTGCTCCAAATGTAGTTATCACACTGGATCGCTGGGCTTTAATCAGTGTTCCTAACAATAGGTAAATCTGCAGTAAAACACGCAGCGTAAGCTGTGAGTAGTGCGATGAGAATCGCAAATAGCACGTATAAATATGCGTGCAAAGAGAGGAGAACTTGTTATGGGAGAACCAGATATCAAGCTTGCTCGAATCGATAATCGTTTGATTCATGGCCAGGTTGCTACTCAGTGGAACGGCACCCTTGGTACCAATCTTATCCTTGTTGCAAATGATGAGGTTGCAGGAAATAAGATGCGTCAGGGTCTCATGGACATGGCTGCACCAAGTGGTGTTGCAACTAGGTACTTTACGCTCCAGAAAACCATTGATGTTATTCACAAGGCTTCTGCAAGTCAGCACATTTTCTTAGTTGCCGAGAATCCAGAGGATGTCCTCACTCTGGTCAAGGGCGGTGTTCCAATCAAAAAGGTGAACATCGGCAATATGCACATGGCTGAGGGAAAGCGACAGGTCGCCACAAGTGTGGCGGTAGACGATAAGGACGTCGCTGCCTTCCGTGAGCTTCAGGAATTGGGGGTGACTCTAGAGATTAGGCGTGTTCCTACGACCCCGGTCGAGGATATCTCAAAGCTATTCGAGTAAGTTTTGCGCGCAACTTCCTGGTAGAGATCGCAAAAAGTTGTAATGGTGCAACGTCTTTATTAGGTTGGCAAAGGTATTCGGATAGTCTGTCGATCATCGTCATCGGCAGTTATGGTGTGTTTGAAAGGAGGAGTTAAGATGGATGTTAGCCCTATTCAGGTGTTATTAATTTTCATCGTTGCGTTTATCGCTGGCATCGATCAGTTTAGTTTCCTCGAGTCTCTTTACCAGCCAATCGTAACTGGTTTTTTGGTTGGTTTGATTCTTGGTGACGTTCAGACTGGTCTCATTGTTGGTGGTACCTATCAGCTTATGACCATCGGTAACATGCCTGTTGGTGGTGCACAGCCACCTAATGCTGTTATCGGCGGCATTATGTCTGCAGTCTTTGCAATCACTACTAAGCTTGAGCCAATGGCTGCTGTAGCTGCAGCAATTCCATTCTCGCTGCTTGGTCAGTATGCAGTAACCATCATCTTTACTATTATGTCCCCTGTAATGGCAACTGCTGATGCATATGCTGAGAAGGCCGATCCTAAGGGAATTGCTCGTATTAACTACGGCGCAATGGCTGCTCTTGGTCTTTTCTTCGGTGTCATTGTTACCTTGTTCTTCCTGGGTGGTGCTGCATTTGGTACTCAGATCACCACTGCAATTCCAAAGTGGCTCATGAATGCACTGTCCGTCGCTGGTGGCATGATGCGCTTCGTCGGCTTTGCAATCCTGCTGAAGGTTATGGTTTCTCGCGAGCTCTGGGGCTTCTTCCTCATGGGCTTTGCAGCCGCAATCGTATTTATCAGCATTCCTGAGCTCTCTGGTCCAGCACTTCTGCTTCTTGCTCTCATTGGCTTTGGTATCGCATTCTGGGATTACCAGCTCCAGACCAAGATGAAGAATGCTGCTCCTGCCGTTGTTGCTGGAGGTGACTTCGAAGATGGCATTTAATATTCCTGATACCTATCAGAACACCACTCCTGCTGAGCCACTTGATCAGAAGACACTCAATAAGATGGTGTGGCGTTCTCTGTTCCTACAGGCTTCTTTCAACTACGAGAGAATGCAGGCAGCTGGTTGGCTTTACGGTATCCTTCCAGGTCTTGAGAAGATTCACGGCGACAACAAGGATGACCTTGCTGCTTCCATGAGTCACAACCTTGAGTTCTTTAATACCCACCCATTTTTGGTTACATTTGTTATGGGTATTGTTCTCTCTCTTGAGCAGAACAAGCTGGATATTCCAACCATTCGTGCAGTCCGCGTTTCTGCAATGGGTCCTCTAGGTGGCATTGGTGACGCACTGTTCTGGTTCACTCTTGTTCCAATTACTGCTGGTATTACCTCTAATATGGCAATCTCCGGCAACGTCTTTGCGCCATTTTTGTTCCTTATCATCTTCAATATTGCACAGTTTGCTGTACGTTATTGGCTGATGAACCTTTCCTACAAGATGGGCACTGATGCAATTACCCTGCTTACCGAGAATGCAAAAGAGTTCACTCGTGCTGCTTCTATCTTGGGTGTCTTTGTTGTTGGCTGCTTGGTTGTTTGCTACGGCGGAACCAAGCTTGGCGTTGGCGCAAACATTCCTAACGGCGAGACACACAGTGTTGTTCTTTCTCAGGTAACTCTTTCTGATGAACAGCTTGCTTCTGGTCAGTATGACAAGGCACTCTTTGCTGAGGGTAGCTATGCAGACTACAAGAAGAATCCTGAGTCCGTTAAGTTCCTCGGTGGCAAAACTGCTGACGGCAAGGATGGCACCGCTGCTATTACTCCAGTCGGCAACGGCGTTAACCTGGTAACTATTGGCAAGGAAGTCACTTCTCCTGTCTCTATTGACATTCAGAAGATCCTTGACGGCGTTTGTCCAAAGCTTATTCCATTGGCTCTTACCCTTTGCTTGTACTATCTCATGGCAAAGCGTAACTGGACTCCAATTATGTGCATCTGCCTTCTTCTGGTAATTGCACTCCTTGGCTCTGGCTTTGGTGTTCTCCCATATATTTGGGGGTAAGTAAGTATGACGGGTGTCCACATGTTGGGCACCCGTCTTTTATAGGAGAGTTTGATGACAGCTTTTATGGGAAGACAGCCACTCTACGAGCAGCTTGCAAATATGCTGCGTTATCGTATTGAGAACGAGATGGATCCAGACGATCCGCTTCCTTCTGAGCGAGAGCTCTCCGATTCTTATGGTCTTTCTCGTACCACGGTAAGACTTGCCCTGCAAGAGCTTGAACACATGGGGCTTATTTACCGTCAACGCGGCCGCGGTACCTTTGTGGCTGATATTTCTGAACGTGCAACAGATCTTATGGGCGGCTATAGCTTCACCGATCAGCAGCGCCAGTTAGGCCGTGTTCCAAAAACTACTACTCTTGAGTTTGACACTATTGAGGCTAATAAGTTCTTAGCCCAACACATGCATGTTATTCTTGGCGAGAAACTCTTCCGCATCAAACGTCTGAGAAGTGCTGATGATGTTCCTATGATGTTGGAAGTAACCTACCTTCCAGTTTCACAGTTTTTCTCGCTTACTGCTCATGATCTTGAGCAAAAATCCTTGTACCAAATTTTTGAAGAAGACTACAACATAAAGATTGGCATGGCAGAAGAGGAGTTCAAGGCTTCAATTGCTCGCTCGGATGACGCCACTTTATTGCAAATTTCTGAGGGTTCGCCGGTGTTGAGTCTTACTCGCACCACGTATAACGACAAAAATATCATTGTTGAGTTCACTTTGAGTGTAGCTCGCGCCGATCAATTTAGATACAAGATTGTACATACGCGCAGTTAGATAACTGTAAGAAGGGATATCAATGTTTAAAAAGAGCCAAGAAGAGCTAAAGGCACTAGGTGCGGATATTACAACTGCCGAGATTAAGCAGCAGCCTGAGCTTTGGGAGTCTACCTTTGGCATTTATCAAGAGAACCTTTCTGCAATCAAAGAATTCGTAGAGCGCGCTCGCAATCTTGGTGGAGGACGTCGTGCGCGCGTGGTCTTTACTGGTGCAGGTACCTCGGCATATGTAGGCGATACCATTACTCCCTATCTTCGTTCTCATGGCGAGAAGAGCTCTTTTGAGTTTGTGTCTGTTGCAACTACTGATATTGTTTCCGATCCTTACGGTAGCCTTGATCCAGAGGATCCAACGGTCCTAGTGTCTTTTGCGCGTTCTGGTAATAGTCCGGAGAGTCTTGCTGCAGTAAATATTGCTCGTCAGATTGTCAAAAATCTTTTGCTCATCAATATTACTTGCGCTCCTGAAGGAAAACTTGCTGTTGAGTCCGCAGGTAAAGACGATACATTACTCCTTCTTATTCCTGGTGCAAATGACCAGGGCTTTGCAATGACTGGCTCCTATAGCTGCATGACACTTCTTGCAACGCTTGTCTTTGATAGCACCGATGACCAGCAGAAGAAGGCTTGGGTATTTGATGCGGCTAAGCTGGGCAGACAAGTAATTGAACGTGAGGAAGAGATTGCTGAATGGCTCAAGAGCGATTTCAACCGCATTACTTATTTGGGCTCTGGTCCTTTTGTGGGTCTTGCTCATGAGGCACAGCTTAAGATTTTGGAACTTGCAGCTGGTATTAATGCAACGTCGTGGGATTCTTCAATGGGATATCGCCACGGACCAAAGTCTTTTGTTGACGAGCATACCTTGGTGTTTGATTTTGTTTCTAACAATCCTTATACGCGTCAATATGATCTGGATATTCTTGACGAGATTAAGGGAGATCAGATTGCTGCTCTGACCATTGGTATTGAGCAAAAGGGCACAACAAACTTTGCGGGAAGAACCTTTGATCTTCCTATACTTTCAGAGCCTTTGCCAGCGCCTTATTTAGCTCTGCCGTTTGTAATGGTTGCTCAGGTAGTAGCGCTTTTGAATTCAGTTCGTGTTAATAATAAACCGGATACACCTTCTCCAACTGGTCAGGTTAATCGAGTAGTTAAGGGTGTTACAATTCACTCACTGTAGGAATTACTAAAAAGGACGTGCCTATGGCGCGTCCTTTTGAAAATGATTGAGGTAATTATGAGTACATTTGCAGTTAAAGCAGATAAGTTCTTTTTACCGGGAGCAACTTCTGGTCCAGGATATTTGCTTGTCGAAGACGGCATATTTGGTCATTTTACTAAAGAGAAACCAGAGTGTGAGATTATTGACCGTACTGGTTCTTGGGTAGCTCCTGGTCTTGTTGATACGCATATCCACGGTTTTCTCGACCATGACATCATGGATTGCGATCCTGATGGCGTCATTGAGATTGCTCAAGGTTTGCTTTCTAACGGCGTAACTTCTTGGCTACCCACAACACTAACTGCAAGTGTTGAGCAAACCGGTTATGCTTGTGAGTCTGTTGCTGATGCAGCAGAGGGAATTGCGGCAAATGGTATTGATGCAGCTCGCATCCAAGGAATCTTCTTAGAGGGACCGTTCTTTACCGAGAAGCACAAGGGAGCTCAAAATCCTGCGTACTTTCTTGATCCAGATGTAGATGTCTTTGATGAATGGCAGGAGCGCGCTGATGGTTGGATTGCCAAGATAGCTATTGCTCCAGAGCGCGATGGAGCTCCAGAGTTCTGTGCAGAGATGGCAGATCGCGGTGTTCATGTAGCCCTGGGACACTCTGATGCAACTTTTGAAGAGGCTCTTGCATGCGTAAATGCTGGTGCTGATATCTTTGTCCATACTTATAACGGCATGAGCGGTCTACATCACCGTGAGCCAGGTATGGTGGGTGCTGCTATGACTACCCACGGTACTTATGCAGAGGCAATTTGTGACGGCCATCACCTTAATCCTATTGCAGTTCGCGCTCTTATAAATGCAAAGGGAGCAGATCATACCGTTCTCATTACCGATTGTATGCGCGCAGGTGGTATGCCTAATGGTCAGTACAAACTTGGTGATTTCCCCGTTGTTGTTGAAGGTGGAACTGCTCGCCTGATGGATGACTCTCACAGCCTTGCTGGCTCAATTCTTCGTCTGTTTGAAGGCGTAAAGAACGTCTATGACTGGGGTGTTGTATCTGCTGAAGAGGCAGTTCGCATGGCTTCAGAAAACCCAGCTCGCTCCTGTGGGATTGATGATGTTTGTGGCTTTATTCGTCCTGGATACGATGCAGACTTTATTGTTATTACTAAGAATCTTCAACTTGAAGAGACATTCCTTGGTGGAAAGAGTGTCTACAAGGCTTAATCTCTGAGGATACTGAGTAATGCAAACTAAAGGAAGTCTATGGAGTTTTATTCTCATAACTATTTGATTCATCATGCGGCAGCATTTGACTGGACTCAGCTGGTTCTTTTTGGCTTTGTTGCACTCTTGATGATCTTCTCGCTTGTGCATTACGTGCGTGATAGAAAGAATTCTAAGTATCGTGAGCTTGCGCTTATTGCGTTGTTTTCGTTTATTTTTCTTGGACTTCTACAGTTAGATCGCGTGTTAGAGGTTAATCAAGCAAGTAAGCACTATGAGTCAATTATTGCCTCACAAGAAAACATTGCTCGCCGTCTTGAGGTTGATTCTAACCACGTGTATATTGCCTTCGACAATAAGGGAAATCCATCGTATCTTGAGGTTGACGGCAAGTATTATCACGTTTTGAAAAATACCGAGAATGGCTATGTTATTGAGCAAATCAACCTTGTTGGCAGTGACATTAAGCACGTAGAGGAGTAGATCGATGAACTTTTATTTAGAGGTTGCAATTAAATTGTGCATCGGTCTTTTCTCACTTGTTCTAGCAATTAACGTTAGCGGAAAAGGAAACTTAGCACCAACTGCAGCAATTGACCAGGTTCAAAACTTTGTACTTGGTGGTATTGTTGGCGGCATGATTTATAACAGTTCAATTACTATTTTGCAGTACACCCTTGTTCTGCTTATTTGGCTCATTATTGTTATGGTTCTTAAATGGCTGAGAACTAACAATATGTTGGTTAAGCAGTTGATTGATGGACGCCCTATTATTGTTATCGATAAGGGCAAATTGCTTGTAGATAATTGTAGGTCTATGGGACTAACTGCTTATGATGTGTCACTTAAGCTACGCCAAGCAGGTGTGAATTACACCTCAGAAGTTAAACGCGCTATTCTTGAGCAAAATGGACAGCTTATTATTGTTCAGCATGGAGAAGAGAACGTTAAGTTTCCACTTATTACTGATGGACAAGTCCAGACAAACATTCTTGAGGCGCTTGATTTAGAAGAGAATTGGCTTGATAATGAGCTTCAGCGTCAAGGTTATGAGTCTCCTTCAGAGATTTACTTGGCCGAGTACAACAGTGGTAATTTAATTATTACTCCGTATACAGAGAGATCAGTAGGTTAGCAATAGATAAAACAGTTAATTTGTTTATTCCAATCCTATTTATGGAAAAGATAAAAAATTTACTGCTAACTTGAATTGAAATATGTATACTAGGTCTAACTTTTTGAAAGCGGACTGTCGGAAGACAGCCCGCTTTCGTGCTAAAGGGGAAGCATGAATGCATGCTCAGATGATGAGAGGTGAGTTTTTAAAGTAAAGGACGCATGTAGAGCGGGTTTCTCATCATGTTTTTTGCACGTGCTATTGAAAGGTAACTTCACGAACTTTGTTCATTGAATTTGGTACTACACCGTATTGGTTTTTATAGTTTTGGGAGATGTAACATGAATTTGAATCTAACAGTTTCTCGTCGTAGCGTACTGGCAGCTTCTGCTTTTGGTGTGAGTGCTATTCTTGCGGGCTGCAAGTCTGATGCTCAAAAGCAAGGCGATGCTCCTGCAGGCAATAAGGATCAGAAAAAGCTCAGCATTGTAGCAAGTTTTTATCCCATGTACGATTTTGCAAAGCGTATTGCTGGTGATTATGCAGAGGTTACCTGCTTGGTTCCCGCAGGCACAGAGCCACATGATTGGGAGCCTTCCAGCAAGGATATGAAGACTATTCAAGAAGCTGACTTCTTGATTTATAACGGCGCGGGCATGGAGCATTGGGTTAAGGATGTTCTTGATGGTCTTGGTTCAGGTACAAAGCTTGTAGCTGTTGAGACCAGCAAAGACGTCAAGCTTCTTGAGCTTGAAGAGGATCATGACCATGATCATGAGGAGAAGAAAGACGATCATAGCCATGATCACGACCACGGTGGAACCGATCCTCACGTTTGGCTTAGCCCTTTGAACGCAAAGATTCAGATGAAGAATATTTGTGATGCTCTCTCCGAGAAGGATTCCGAGCACAAGACAGAGTATGCTGCCAATCTTGACAAGGCAAATGCTGATTTTGATACGCTTGATAGTGAGTTCCATAAGGGTCTTGATCCTTTACCTAACAAGACCATCGTTGTTTCTCACCAGGCATTTGGTTATTTGTGTGAGGCTTACGGTCTTACTCAGATACCAATCGAGGGTGTTGAGGCAGATGCCGAGCCAAATGCTCAGGAAATGAAAGAGATTACTGAGTTCGTAAAAGAGCATAATGTAAAGGTTATTTTTACTGAGGAATTGGTAAGCCCTAAGGTTGCTCAAGCAATCGCTGAGGCAACTGGAGCTCGCGTTGAAGAGCTTAACCCACTTGAGGGTTTGACTGATGAAGAGCTTAAGGCGGGCGAGGATTACCTGTCTGTTATGCGTGACAACCTCAAAGCCCTTGAGGGTGCTCTCGCATAGTGTGTTACCAGCTTATGCTGGTTGTTTGGAGGATGTGTTGCAGGAAAGCGAGATAGCCGTTTCGCTTCAAAACGTAAGTTTTTCATACAAAAAAACTCGCGTTTTAAGTGGTGTTAATTTAGACGTTCATCAAGGTGAGATTTGCGCTCTTATCGGTGATAATGGCGCAGGTAAATCAACACTATCACGTATTGTGGTGGGAGAGCTGGAGCCTACAAGTGGTAAGTCACTCCTTTTTGGAACGCCTTCGACTCGGTTTAAAGATTGGAAGCGTGTGGGTTATGTTCCTCAGCTTCCCTCAGAATCGGTTAATCGCTTTCCTGCAAGCGTCGTTGAACTAGTTGATGCAAGTCAGTATGCCCGTGCCAAGAAAGTAAAGATGAGTGCTAAAGAGCGTCGAGAACGTACGCTTGAGGCGCTTGATCTTGTGGGTATGACTAATTTTTCCACTCGTATTATCAGGGAACTCTCCGGAGGACAACTCCAGAGAGTTCGCCTTGCTTGCGCGCTGGTGGGAAACCCTTTGTTGCTCATTCTGGATGAACCTACTACTGGTCTTGATAAAGAGAGCCGTAATCACTTCTATAACTTAGTGCGAGAAGCCCATGCAGCTAGGGACCTTGCGGTATTTATTGTTACCCATGATCTTGCCGCTCTTGATGCCCTTGCGTGCCGAGTTATTGAAGTTGCAGATCATAAGGCCGTAGAGATTGCGGGTAGAGGTCACGGACATAATCACTGTGCCGTACACGGTGCTCATTGTGATCTTGATTCTCACCACGTTCATGACCATAACCGTGGAAAATTGGATGATTTTACGCTGACTGAGTCACTTGGTCCTGCGTCAGACGTTGTTCAAGATGCCCAAGACTCGAGTGAGAGGAGGGCATAGATGTTTGAATATGTATTTATGCAGCGAGGAATTCTTGTAGGAATTCTTCTGGGAGCAATTATTCCACTGGTAGGAGTTACGGTTGTTTTAAAGCGCCTCTCTATGATTGGTGACGCACTTTCGCATACCTCTCTTGCAGGTGTTGCAGGAGGTATGATTGCCGGCATCAATCCTGTTGCTGGAGCTATTGCAGCATGTTTGGGTGGAGCGCTTTGCGTTGAGGGAGTACGTCGTCACTTTAAAGATCAGTCAGAGCTTGCGGTTGCAATTGTTATGGCAGCAGGTATTGGTTTAGCAGGTGTTTTGTCGGGATTTGTTCCTAACTCATCAAGCTTTAACAGCTTTATGTTTGGTTCAATTCTGACTGTGAGCGAGCAAGAAGTTCAGATGATTATTATTATCAGTGCTCTTGCAGTCGCGTTTTGCTTTTTCCTTAGAAAAGAACTCTTCTTAATGTCTTTTGATGAGCGTCATGCCCGCTGTGTTGGCGTTCCTGTAAGTCTTATTAATTTTGGCTTTGTTATTGCAGTTGCACTTGTTGTTGCGGTTGCAGCAAGAACAGTTGGTTCGCTTATTGTGTCTTCTATGATGGTGGTGCCAGTTGCCTGCGCATTACAGATTTCTCGCAGCTGGAAGCAGTGCTGTTTTTATGCAAGTGCTGTAGGTATGTTGACCTCACTTGGCGGACTTGTAATTTCCTATGAGCTTGGTTTAAAGCCGGGAGGAACTATCGTTCTTCTCGCGGTTGTTACGCTTTTGTTTATCTTTCTGGTAAAAAGAGTTGTGCTGCTGCTCAAAACCCACGTAGTGTGATACTCTGAACAAAGTGCGTTGACGGAGAGGTTTGCCGGAGCACGTTGTGAACAGAGAGGGTGTTCGTGGTTGAGAAACACCTGCACAGCGCTGGTAGAGTTCACTCCCGAGCTACAACTTGAACGGCAGTCA
>ERZ773005.194-NODE-194-length-56928-cov-4.514937_pt1 | contig 56928 bp, 43 predicted proteins | sample MGYA00580666_ERZ773005 | MGnify/ENA primary metagenome ERZ773005 (study PRJEB29015, sample SAMEA2737999) | human oral metagenome | biome: human oral; feature: human-associated habitat; material: dental | place: China | collected 2061 ...
AGGAAATACAATAAAACCCTGCTGCCTTCAGGCCGCAGGCAGCAGGGCAGAAAGGATAGAAAGGGCAGAAGAGTATTTCAGGCTGCAGGGATGCCCTGAGGATACCCCTTAGAAATGCCCGTTAAGCCGATAATACACATCGCTGAGCTGAAGCCCTTTCTCGAAGCCAGCAGCGGATGTATCCTCATCAATAACAGCAAGCTCTACACCAGCTATGCGTGCAAAATCTTCCCAGGCCTCGCGCCCGGCAGCGGTAGTCATGCATGTATGGTGGGCGGCACCCGCAAGAAGCCAGCACTGGACAGATGTTTTCAGCGACGGTTTAGGCTCCCACAATGCACGTGCGGTAGGAAGCTTGGGAAGCTCCCGGTCCGGCTGCACAACGTCCACCACATTCATAACAAGGCGGAACCGCTCGCGCATATCGGCAAGGGAAACAACAACAGCGTCTTTCTTAGGCGTAGCGGTAAAAACCAGACGCACCGGATCTTCTTTCCCGCCAATACCAAGCGGATGTATCTCAAGGCTGGCTCTGCCGTCAGTTTTCAGCGTGGGCGAGACTTCCAGCATATGTGCTCCCAGTATTTTTTCTTTTCCGGAAACGAAATTGTAGGAATAATCTTCCATCAGCGAGCAGCCGCCTTCAAGGCCATACCCCATAACATTCCCCACGCGCACGAGTACGGAAGTTTTCCAGTCTCCCTCTGCGCTGAAACCGTAACCGTCCGCCATCAGACGCTGTGCACCGACGCCTGGGAGCTGCCTGAGCGGCCCGAGGTCTTCAAAATTATCTGTTGCTGCTGTTGCGCCAATATCAGCGAGCATATTGCGCATGCCTGCTTCTTCCCGGGCAGCTGTAACCAGGGAATCATACCGTGAACCAAGAAGTTCAGGGGCTACATCATATTCACGCTTATAATCGTCGATGATCGCCCTGACCTGGTCATCTCCTGCCTTATCAACATATGCTGCCAGTTCATTGACCGGCCAGGTATTGACGGAAGTCCCGAATACACGCTCTGCTTCCGTTTTGTCGCCTTCAGTCACAGCAACATTGCGCATATTGTCGCCCCAGCGGCAGACCTTCATAGTGTTGGCGGCATTCCAGCCCGCACATGCCCGTGCCCACACGCCAATACGCTGTGCAACATCAGGGTCGGTGTAGTGTCCCGCAACGATTTTACGCGGTATCCCAAGGCGGGTGATAATATAGCCAAATTCGCGGTCGCCATGGGCAGCCTGGTTAAGGTTCATGAAGTCCATATCCATGGTATCCCAAGGGATCTCAAGGTGATGCTGGGTATTGAGCTGGAGCAGCGGCTTATGGAGTTCGTTCAGGCCGCGTATCCACATTTTTGCCGGGCTGAATGTGTGCATCCATGCAATCACACCAATACATTCCGGGTGCGATGAAGTATCGATCATGAAATTCCTTATGGAATCGGAATCTTTCAGCGTCGGTTTCAGGACCAGTTTCACGGGGATATCCGGAGAGGCATCCAGCGTTTCCACAATATCATGGGACTGTCTGGCTACCTGCTGCAGGGCTTCTTCACCATACAGATCCTGCGATCCGACTGCAAACCAGATCTCTTTGCCCTCAAACGGGTTTTCCATTGCCATAATTACTCCTTGGTTATTAACTATTTGCCTTGCTGGCCGTATACATTCTGATAACGGTCATTGAGTCTGTCGATATCTTCCTGCGGGATAGGGATCACTCCCCCTATCATCTGCGCTGCCCACACTGTATGAGCAACTTCTTCCGTCATAGCTGCAGCCTTGACTGCTGCTTCAGCACTCCTGCCGATAGTGAACGGGCCATGGTTCTGCATGATGACAGCGGGGGATTTCGGATATTTTTTCAGTGTTTCGACCACACCTTCGCCGATAGCTTCAGAGCCGATAAGCCGGAATGGCCCTACCGGGACTTCTCCGCCAAATTCATCACCCATCATGGTGAGTACGCAGGGGATATTCTTCCCTGTCGCTGCCCAGGCCGTGGCATATGTGGAATGGGTATGGACGACACCGTATACTTCCGGCATCATGCGGTAGATATATGCGTGGGAAGCAGTGTCGGAAGATGGGGCTGCCTCGCCGTCTACCACATTCCCTTCCAGATCGCACACCACCATAGATTCCGGTGTAAGGTTTTCGTACCTTATGCCCGAAGGTTTGATAACCATGAGGTCCGCGGTATGCAGGCGCTGTGATACATTCCCAGCAGTCCATACTACAAGGTTCCATGCAATCAGCTGCTGGTGGAGGTCTGACACTTCTTTCCGCACGCGCATGACTTCGCTGCGGGTTTCCTGAGAATAATCATTGAGAGTTGGCATATTGCTCCTGTCTGTTTGTTTGTTTTCCCAATAGTTACGGCATCGTGGTTTCCACTGCTGCCGGTTTCCGGCGTTCCCCGCATTTCACTGGTGCTGTGCGGTGTTTTCATCGGCACTGTCATCACTGATAGTCCTGACGGCTTCCTTTTCCACAGGAAGGGCTGCGGTAAAACGCCTGAAGAACTTCTTAAAACCTTCAACGTCGTCAGGGCGGGGCTGCTCTGTGGATGGCTGGGCAGCAGCGAATACTTCCGTATCAAGGAAATCCGCAAGATCCTGCGTTTTCCCGGCTCCCGCGCAGCGCAGTAGATATGCTGCAAGGACTGCCATGCCCCAGGCACCGCCTTCAGAAGCAGTGGGCATTACTGTGACAGGAACGTCGAATGCTGCGGCAAGTATGCGCTGCGCGACTACAGGGGTGGTGAATATACCGCCATGGCCGACCAGGCTGTCTATAGCCACATGCTCATTTTTCACCATAATATCCATGCCGATTTTCACCGGACTGAATGCAGAGAACAGTTGCGCCCGCATAAAATTCCCCAAAGTCATGCGGCTGTGCGGGCCACGGGCAAGCACCGGCCGCCCTTCTTCCAGCCCGGCAAGGAATTCCCCGGAATAGAAACAGTAGTTGATAAGCCCGCCCGCATCGGCATCCGCACTTATGCCGGACGGAAGCCGTGGGCTGGAAGTGCCAGAAGGGCTGTCAGTAAGCGCCGCAGTGAACAGTGTGGAATACACGGTATCCATATCCATTGCCATACCTGCAGCCTGTGCAAACTGGCTGAAAATGCCCACCCATGCGTTGAGGTCTGAAGTGAAATTATTGGCGTGCGACATCCCCGCTGGATCCCCTGAAGGGGTAGCGACGATATCGATTTCCGGATGGGGCCGTTCAAGCCTGTGTTCCAGGACGACTGTAGCAAAAATCGATGTTCCTGCCGATACATTGCCTGTACGGGGACGTACTGAATTTGTCGCTACCATGCCGGTCCCCGCGTCGCCTTCCGGAGGCGCCATCGGGATGCCCGGGCGAAGCTTACCGCTGGGATCAAGAAGCTGTACACCTTCCGCAGTCAGTGTCCCCGCATCTTCCCCTGCTGCAAGCGGCTGAGGCAGGATATCCCGGATATCCCAGGGCTGCTGCGATACTTCCGGCAGGCTGCTGAACCGGTCAAGGAAACCTTCTTCCCATGTATGTGTCTGAGGGTCTACGGGGAACATGCCCGATGCATCGCCAACCCCCAGGACTTTACGTCCGGTAAGTTTCCAGTGGACATATCCTGCAAGCGTAGTGAAATACGCCAGCTCAGAGACATGCTCTTCCTTGTTGAGTATCGCCTGGTACAGATGCGCGATAGACCAGCGTTCGGGGATATTGAACCGGAACAGGTCCGACAGCTTTTCGTGCGCTTCGCGGGTACTGGTATTGCGCCATGTGCGGAACGGTACGAGAAGTTTGCCATCTTTGTTAAAAGCCAGGTATCCGTGCATCATTGCAGAAAAACCGAGCGACCCGACAGCAGTAAGCTCTGCCCCGTATTTCCCTTTAAAATCATCAGCCAGGCTGGCATATGCATCCTGAAGGCCGGACCAGATATCATCCAGTGAATACGTCCACAGCCCGTTTTCCAGACGGTTTTCCCAGCCATGCTCCCCTGAAGCAAGAGTCTCATACCTGTTATTAATCAGGACAGCTTTGATCCGCGTGGAGCCGAACTCGATCCCCAGTGAAGTCCTGCCTTCGGCAACATCCTCGGCAGCACGCCCCGTATTCGGCAACATATGTGTTTCAGCTGCCATTCCCGCTGCTGTATCAGCTACTGTGCCAGCCATGCGGCACCACCTTTCGCGTATCCGGCCCGCAGCACTGTAAATGCGGACCCGTCCAGTAGTCCAGTACCCCTTAGTACTGTTTTTGGAACCGTCTCACCGTTCCCGTCTGTGGAAACATTACGGATGGATTCTGTTTCTGCTTTTCTTTTCCGTATTTATATGTGAGCGCTCACACATCAAGTATAGCACTAAAGGGATTCTATACACGCGCCGTATTGTCTATTCCACTATCTTTACAGGTACTTTTACAGGCTTTCCCGTCGGATAAACTGTGCAGGGACCTGGATAACACCGTGCCGCTGAGGCAATACAGCAGCATCCCTGTTCCCTGTGAGGCCTTTCTTCCAGCCCTTTATCCCATTCCCTGCTTCTGCGCCACTGGATACATCCCCTGCAGTTTCTTCCGGACCTTCTGCGCTTCCGGGATCCTCAACAGCATTAAGGAGTATCTCCATAGCCGTTGATCCGAGCATCCCAAAATCCGGTTTTACTGTGCTCAACGGCGGGCATGTACTGTCTGACCCGGGCATATCATCATATCCGGCGATTTTTACCAGCCTCCGGCCTGTATCCCTGTTATCTATATCCAGGCCCGGGTATTCGCCTAAAGCGCGTAAAGCACCAAAGGCAAGCAGGTCATTGGCACAGACAACTGCGATATTACGGCCTTCACGGAGCTTGCCGCTTTCAGGCCCTTTGTCCCCGAAAGCTTCTCCCAGTATGGCCTCTACTGCCGAATACCCTGCCTGGGCATCCCATGAGTCCGCGTCAATAACAGTGCTCTCCATCCCGAGTTCCGTACACGCTGCTTCCCATGCTGCACGCCGGGTATACGCATCGCGCCACTGCAGGGGCCCTGCAAGATAATAGGCTGCATTATCCATGGATCCTGCGGCTGCGGGATCCGGATCCTTAGCCCCCTGATGCCTGAAACAGTCAGAATATACTGTTTCTGCAATACAGCCCACTGCATCCCATTGGTCAATACTCACAGCATACACGGTACTGTTTGCCTCAAGATACCCTTCAATATCCTCATCCCCATCCGATCCGGTAATGATCACACAGGGGACATCAAACCGCACCTGCTTAACGGCATGGAGCATGGCATCAGTCGGAGCAACGATCACATATGCCTCGGCACCAAGCTGGGAGAAACCCTGCATAATAGAGGAAAATTCAGTATCTGACAGCCCCCGTTCGTCAACATTGGCCAGGGAAATAAAATATCCGCGGGCACGGGCCGTCTGTTCCAGTGCTGATATCGTAGATAATGGCCCAAAATAATTGATGCCGCCTGCTATGACTGCGATCATCCGCGAATGCCGTGTTGCAAGTGCACGGGCAGACTGGGAAGGCTGATAATGCAAGTGCCTGATGGCATCTTCAACTTTCATCCGCGTCTGTTCAGCTACATATCCGGAATTATTGATCACACGGGAGACTGTCTGCCGGGAAACACCGGATGCATATGCCACATCATCAATCGACGCACGCCTGCTGCCTGACGGATTATCACGTTCCATAGGACCCGCCTTTACCTGCTGTTTCCAGCCTGGCATAACCGGGTACCCGGACCTGGTCTGTTAATCATCACCAAGCGTTACGTGGATCCCGCCTACAAGGCGGCTGGAAACATTGTACAGAAGTGCCCCAATTGCTGCCATCACGCAAATAATAACGATTTCGAATACCGACAGGATCGTTATTGCACCAATGACCCTTGGAAGGCTGAGGATATCTGTCAGATTGAATGAAGAGCTGATCCTGGTACCAAGCTCGTTGACAACATCAAACAGGCCTACCGCATCTACAATAAACCAGATAAGGGTTACGGCAACAAGCTGGATTATGGCTCCGGCAATAGAAAGCATGAACGCCATTTTGGTGACAGACCATGGATCCACCCGGGTTATTGACAGGTTCATCCGGCGGGCGCGGGGCACACCTGAGCCGGTACCGGCTGAGGAAGGGCTGCCGGCACGGCTGGTATCCCCCGGCTGCTGGGAAGTTCTCGCATGACCTCCGGCATTTGCTGCCGGACGGGCAGCAGACCTTGCCGCAACCTCCTGGGCATCACGTGTAGTGTACTGTGTTTCGGCATTAGGATCCGCCATCTGCTGGGCAGATGTGTCCTGCCGGGCGTCGTACCGTGGATCCTGCGGCTGCGGAGTTTCTGCCGTCATAATACCCTCCTACTCAGCTGAGCTTGTGCCCGCTGCGCTATCGGTTGTTATTCCTTGTTCAACTGTACTCCTGGTGCTGCCATCCCGGTCCGCAGCGTCAGAGTTATTTACTGAATCTTCAGTATTCTGTCCGTCACCAGTTTCATCATCTTTTTCAGCATTCCGGGCGATAGACAGGATCTCATCATCCTTACCGGTTTTCGCCAGGGTCACACCCTGTGTATTCCTGCCGGTACGTTTGATCTCCGAAACATCCGAACGGATGACCTTGCCTGATTTCATAATGGCCATCACCTGGTCATCTTCATGGACTACCATAGCGCCGACAAGAGATCCCCGGTCCTCCACAAGATTGATGGCTTTAACTCCATAACCGTTGCGCCCCTGCAGACGGTATTCGCTTAACGCAGTACGCTTGGCAAATCCCTCATTGGTGACTACCAGAAGGTCTGAATCCGAATCAGCCGGGATAACGTCCATGCTCAGCAGGAGGTCATTGCCGGGCTCTCCGCGGAATTTCATCGCCTGGACACCTGCAGTCTGGCGTCCCATAGGGCGCAGGGTCTGGTCATCTGCCTGGAACTTAACGCTCATGCCTTTCCGCGAAACAACAATGATTTCATCATCACTGTTGCATAGTGCGGCACCGATAAGTTCATCAACGACCGCTACCTTCTTGCCGTCGGCATCAGTCCTGTAGGCACCTTCGATCTCGCGCAGGCGTACGGCGATCAGGCCTCCCTGGCGGGCAGAATCATATTCTGAGAGATGGGTTTTCTTGACTTTGCCGCTGCGGGTTGCAAGGACCAGATACTGTGCTGCGGAATAATCCCTGATGGACAGGACCTGCTGTATTTTCTCATCAGGCCCCAGCTGCAGGAGGTTAGCAACGTGCTGGCCTTTGGAATCGCGGGAACCTTCCGGGACCTCATAGCCCTTGATACGGTATACCCTGCCCTGGTTGGTAAAGAACAGCAGCCAGTTATGGGTACTGGTAAGGAAGAAATGGTCTACAACATCATCTTCACGCAGCCGGGTCCCTTTGATCCCTTTGCCGCCTCGATGCTGAGCCCGGTATTCATCAGCTTTTGTACGTTTGATATAGCCGGAATGCGTTACTGTTACAACAACATTTTCCTCAGCTATAAGGTCCTCAACATTGACTTCGCCGGAGAACGGGAGTATCTGTGTGCGGCGCTCATCACCGTATTTGTCAACGATTTCATCCATTTCATCGCCGACAATGGCGCGCTGGCGCTCCGGGCTGGCAAGGATATCATTATAGTCAGCGATCCGGCGCATCAGCTCATCGTGCTCATCAATGATCTTCTGCCTTTCCAGTGCAGCCAGCCTGCGCAACTGCATGGCAAGGATGGCGTCCGCCTGTACCTGGTCAACATCAAGCAACCGCATCAGGCCCGTGCGGGCTTCATCTACGTCTGGCGACCTACGGATAAGCGCTATGACTTCCTCGATCATATCCAGCGCTTTCAGATACCCCTGGAGGATATGGTCGCGCTCCTCCGCCTCACGCTTCAGATACCTGGTGCGCCGTTCCACAACATCAAGCTGATGCGATACCCAGTGACGGATGAATGCGTCAAGGCTGAGCGTACGCGGCACGCCGTCCACCAGGGCAAGCATATTGGCGCCGAATGTCTGCTGCAGCTGGGTGTGCTTATAAAGATTGTTGAGCACTACCTTCGGGACAGCGTCACGTTTAAGGACGAGTACCAGACGCTGGCCTGTACGCCCGGAAGTCTCGTCGCGCATATCAGCGATACCCTGGATCTTCCCGTCACGCACTGCTTCCCGTATTGAAGATGCCAGCCGGTCAGGGTTCACCTGGTAAGGGAGTTCAGTCACTACCAGGCACAGGCGGCCGTTGATCTCTTCAGTATTGACTACGGCACGCATAGTGATCAGGCCGCGCCCGGTACGGTATGCCTGCTCAATGCCTCTGTGGCCGAGGATTGTTGCTCCTGTTGGGAAGTCAGGCCCCTTAATAATGGCGATCAAATTGTTGAGGAGCTCTTCACGGCTGGCTTCCGGGTGGTCCAGCGCCCAGTGGACCCCCTGCGCGACTTCTCGCATATTGTGAGGAGGGATATTAGTCGCCATACCTACAGCAATACCTGCCGAACCGTTTACCAGAAGGTTGGGGAACCGGCTTGGCAGCACTGTCGGTTCCTGGGTTTTGCCGTCATAGTTAGGGACAAAATCGACGGTATCTTTATCGATATCACGTACAAGCTCCATAGCCAGCGGTGCCATGCGGCATTCTGTATACCGCATGGCAGCTGCAGGATCGTCACCCGGGGAACCGAAATTCCCCTGGCCGTCCACAAGCAGATACCGCATCGACCACGGCTGTGCCATACGTACCAGCGTGTCATAGATAGCAGCGTCACCGTGGGGATGGTATTTACCCATCACATCACCGACAACGCGGGAGCATTTGTTATAGCCGCGGTCCGGCCTGTATCCCCCGTCGTACATCGCGTAGATCACACGGCGGTGTACAGGCTTCATGCCGTCGCGGACATCGGGCAGTGCGCGCTCAACGATCACTGAAAGGGCATATGCAAGGTATGATTCCCGCATTTCCTGCTGCAGGTCCATTGCCCTGATACAGGTGCCTTTCAGCAGTCCGAAATCTTCGTCGCCTGCCTGAGGGCTTACAGGTTCAAGCGAATTATCCGCACCGTCTGCCGGTTCTTCGCTGCTGCGGTCTGTCTCATTATCGTCTGCCACGGTTCTTCCTTACCTTTGATGTTCCTGTTCCTGTTGATATCTGCACTATAGGGATTGGCTATGCATCTATGAAGCGTGCATCACGGGCATTACGCTGGATGAACAGGCGGCGCGGCTCCACATCCTCACCCATCAGCATGGAGAATGTCTCATCCGCCTGTGCAGCATCCTCAATATGTATCTGCTTCAAAATGCGGTGTTCAGGGTCCATTGTGGTTTCCCATAATTCCTGATATGTCATTTCACCCAGGCCCTTGTACCGCTGGATACCTTCGCCTTTAGGGAGCTGCCTGCCGGAAGCCCGCCCTTCCTCCAGCATACGGTCACGCTCAGCGTCGGTATAGACGAAATCGTGCGCGCCTTTCGTCCATTTCAGCCTGTACAGCGGAGGCATTGCAACATATACATAGCCTTCAGTGATCATAGGCCGCATATAGCGGAAGAATAATGTCAGGTTCAATGTTGCAATATGGGCGCCGTCAACATCGGCATCAGCCATAATGATGATCTTATGGTAGCGTACTTTGCTCACGTCGAAATCTTCCCCATATCCTCCGCCAACTGCGGTAATAAGGGATTCAATGGTATCTGACTTCATCATACGGTCGAGTGAGGCACGTTCTGTATTGAGGATCTTCCCGCGCAGAGGAAGGATAGCCTGGGTTATCGGGTTGCGCCCCTGGATCGCGGAACCGCCTGCCGAATCACCCTCTACAATGAACAGCTCGCATTCTGCAGGGTCTGAAGACTGGCAGTCTTTCAGCTTGTCAGGCATCCCGGCCGATTCAAAGATCGACTTGCGCCTTGTCGATTCACGCGCTTTTTTGGCTGCCAGGCGTGCCCGTGCAGCTTCCATACCTTTCTGGATGATCGATTTCGCTTCGCTCGGATGGGCATCGAACCAGTCGGCCATCCGTTCTGTCATAACGCGCTGGACGAAGGTTTTAGCGATCGCATTGCCGAGCTTGGTTTTCGTCTGCCCTTCGAACTGCGGGACTGTCAGCTTAACGGAAATCACCGCCACAAGCCCTTCGCGCACATCATCACCGGAGAGGTTTTCATCTTTATCTTTAAGGATGCCTTTTTCGCGGGCATACCGGTTGACAAGACCGGTAAGTGCGGAGCGGAAGCCTTCTTCATGGGTCCCGCCTTCAGTTGTTGAGATCGTATTGGCAAAAGTGTGGACGGATTCAGAATACCCTGAAGTCCACTGCATGGCGATCTCAGCAGAAATACCCTGCTGCGTATCTTCTGCATCAATATCGATGATATCTTCTTCGATCACAGTGGATTTCTTGGCTTTGACCAGATAATCGACATAATCCTTGATGCCGTTGACATACTGGTATGTAACCGTACGATGCCCATTTTCAGAAGGATTATTATCCTCTGAGGCAACTTCATCTACAGCCTCATCTACTGTGCGCAGATCAGTCAGGGATATTTTCAGCCCTTTATTAAGGAAGGCCATCTGCTGGAAACGTGCGCGGAGGGTCTCGAAATCATATTCTGTTGCATCAAATATCTGAGGGTCTGCCCAGAAAGTTACAGAAGTACCCGTGCTTTCGCCCTCATCCATAGCCCTGCCTTTTTTCAACGGGGCTGATGGCCTCTGATCAATATACGTCTGGGTCCAGTGGAATCCCTGGCGGCGCACTTCAATATCCACTCTGGTGGAAAGCGCATTCACAACGGAAATACCTACACCATGGAGGCCGCCGGACACAGCGTAGCCGCCGCCGCCAAATTTGCCTCCTGCATGCAGTTTGGTCATAACCGTTTCCACACCGGACCGGCCTTCTCCCGGAACTTCATCAACAGGGATTCCGCGGCCGTCATCTATTACCTGCACACCATTATCCGGCAAGATCGTCACTTCAATATGCGAAGCATACCCCGCAAGCGCTTCATCAACTGAATTGTCAACTATTTCATAAACCAGATGATGGAGCCCCCGCGGGCCTGTAGACCCTATATACATTCCCGGACGGATACGTACAGCTTCAAGCCCTTCAAGGACTCTGAGATCGCTTGCATCATAATGGTCCGGTTTCATATCGTCGTCAAGCTGCTCGCCGTTGCCCTCACGCTGAGTTTCCTTCTGCACCTGTCCATTTTCTTCACTGCCAGCCAAGCTGTCCTCCTTAAACTCCAATATTGCCTTTGCCGTATAAGCAATTTCGGAGTACTTTCCGCAAGTACTTCACGCTAAAAAGCACAGAAACGGCTCTTAAACGCATTCACACACAATATATATAGGGTACCAAAAGAAGTAGACGTTATGCTGCTGAAAAGCCTTCAGCGGATTATTTTGATGACCGGAGTCGGATCACAGGCCCCGCCGGTTTCCCCGATGCCTTCCTGCCGGAGATTGCGGACCGGTCACACGGATCTGGGTTACAGGAAGCCCCTGAAGCCTTTGTGATATTACTTTTTTCAGCTGCGGCACCATATATGTCAGCTGGGTAGCCCACACAGGGGAATCTGCTGTAATAACCAGAAGTCCGTCCGAATACGATCCCACACTCGTGTGCTGCGCAATATGGTTTCCGACAACGCTTCCCCACTGCGTCTGCAGCTTTGCAAGCATAAGGTTCTTTTTCCATACGCCGCTGCCCGAAGCAAACAGTTTTTCCAGAGCTGTATCAAGATCCTTGGGGTCGCGCCCTTTTTTGCCGAAGCTGTCCCTGGCCTTTTCATTCATCAGGGCGTAATCACGCTTCTGAGTAAACAGTTTTCTATACCGTTTAAATATCTGCGCAGGAAGCTTTTTCTGCGGCAGCCCGAGCCGCTCTGCTACGGGTGTTACAGATTCCCGGTTATTTTCTGCCATCAGCCGCCCCATATATCATCAGTATTGTCCCTGACTTTTTCAACATCAATAAGCTCTACGCCAGCATGCGTATCCATGTTGCCGGAAATAAATTCATCAGGTATATCGCTCTGTGATGCAGCAGTAATGATAACCTGCCCCTGACCTGCAGCAAAATCAACGATTTTTGTGCGTCTGTATGTATCAAGCTGGGAGAAGACATCATCAAGGATAAGGATAGGCTTGTTCCTGGTCCCGTGAAAATTATTGTCGGAGTCGGACGGTGTATTTCCGGTATCATTATGGCGTTCATTATGCCCGGCAGCCATTTTCTCTGATAATACTTCAAACAGAGCTATTTTCAATGCTAAGGCCAAGGTCCATAATTCACCGTTTGACGCATATTCGCGTGCCGGCATTGAATTGAGGAAAAAGCCTATATCGTCGCGATGCGGTCCTATCAGGTTCCGTGCCTGGGCGGCCTCCCCTTCAAACAGCCGCTGAAAATGGCTGCTTATAGCGGAAAATGGATCATCAGGGAAATCATACACTTCCGTAAAAGACGGGGAATATTTCAGCGTTGCTTTCTGGCTGTCCCCTGCAATATGGGAATAGATCCGCGAAAACGGCCCTTCCAGCTGATCACAGATACTGGCCCTTAACCGGGTCAGCTCTATACCTGTGCTGATCAGCTGCCCGGTCCATACTTCCAGACTCGAATAATCCTGCGCGATACTCTGGCTATCATACCCCTGGCTGCTATATCCGCTGTACCGACCATCGCCTTCAGGACCATAAGTACTGCTGCCCATATCCCTTCTGTTCGCAATGTTCTTCAGAAGTGCTGCCCTCTGCTTTGAGACATGGGCATACTTCTGCAAGACCCTAAAATAATCCCGTATTATCTGTGACCCTGCACTATCAAGGAAACTGCGCCGCCTTGCCGGATCAAGAGAAATAAGCCATTGGTCTTCAGGGGTAAAAGAAACAGTTTTGATATTCCCCACTATATCGCGCAGATAAAGTGCAGGGCCGTTGTTGATGCGGGCACGGTTTGCACCTTTTGCAGGGATAGTTACCGTATACTGATCAGGTTTTGTTCCCGTCTTTTTTTCAGAGCCGGAAATATCAGGATCAGAAACATCCCGGCCTGATTCCACATTTGCCCGTATAACTGCACTTTTCTGCCCATGCTGTATAAGCGGCTGTGATGAGCCCGCCCTGTGGCTGGACCCTGTTGAGAGGAACTCTACTGCCTCAGCAATATTTGTTTTGCCCAGGCCGTTATGCCCAAAAAGTACATTGACATGGCTGCCCAGATCAAGGACACAGTGGTCCCACGACCTGAAATAGTCAAGGGCAAGCCGCGAAATATACACAGAATACTCTTTACTTTGGTTCAATAAGCCCGGGATGGTCAGTCAACAAACCGTACCGGGACCAGAAGATACCGGTAATCCAGCGATTCATTGCCGTCCTGCTCCTGCTGCCCGTTAAATTCCACTGCCTTTATAGGAGAGACCATCTTTACGCGGACGTACGGTTCATAGATTGCCCCCAGGCCTTCGAGAAGGTAATTAGGGTTGAAAGCAATCGTAATAGGGTCTCCATCCATATCAACCGGGATCACTTCTGTTGCCTGGGATTCGTCAGCCGATCCTGCAGACAGAGTCACTTCGTTATTATCGAAAACCATACGGATAGGGGCATTCCGTTCTGCTACAAGGGATACACGCCGTATAGCATCAATAAGGGCATTTTTGTCAATAACCGCCTGGATCGGGTATTCAGAAACAAAAAGGCGGTCAACTGACGGGAACTCGCCATCAATAAGCTGAGTCGTTGAGACTTTCCCAGCGTTGGTAAAACTTACCAGTGTCGGCGACTCGCTGTTGAACCCAAGAATAACGTTCTGTGCAGTATCCAGGGAGCGTGAAATATCACGCAGGAGGTTTCCCCGCACAAGCAATGCTGTATCAGTATCATCCTGCGCAGGAGACCACGTAAAGGTTGACCGTGACAGACGGAAACGGTCTGTTGCAGTCATTTGCACTTTATCACCAGAAAAGGCTACACGGACCCCGGTAAGCACAGGCCTTGATTCTTCACGGGAAATAGCAACAGCTGCCTGGGCGATAGCGTGCGAGAAAGTATCTCCGTCTATAGCGCCTAAAGAGGAAGGTATTTCAGGAAGTTCAGGATAATCGGATTCAGGCATCAGCTGGAGGGAGAAGGTGGATTTTCCTCCTGAAACTGTTAATTTTGAGCCATTTGTTGATAAGTAGGTCTTCCCGCTCGGCAGGGCTTTAGCTATATCTGCAAGGAGCTTTCCCTGTACTACAACAGTGCCGTCTTCATCGATTCCTGCTTCAATGTGATGGCGCGCAGAAATTTCATAATCAAATGCTGAGAGCTGGAGGGTACCGTCAGCTGCTTCGAGCTTTACACCTGTAAGGATAGGTGTTGCAGGCCTGGCAGGGATAATACGGGTAGTCCATGATACAGCCTCTGAAAAAGCAGAGGAATCAATCTCAACCTTCATTAGTACCTCAGTTCGTAGTCTGGCAAACTTTAAGTCTTATGAGTCTATTGTAACGGGCGAACGAACATATACGAAACGGGATGGTGCATGCGGTTATGGCTAAAAGGGCAAGTATATAAATTAGATAGTAGTTGTAGTAGGGGCTGTGGAAGATGTGGAAATGGTGTATGAACCGCATGATATCAATTGTGAAGGGCAGTGGTTGCGTGTGGAAAATCAGTTTAGAAAATGTGGATAACTTTGATGTTACTCACATGCAATATGTTATGGATTTTTTATCCTCAAAAATGTTAATTTTATTAACGTTTTTTGCCCATGTTTTCCACGCCAATATCTTACTTATCCTCAGGGTTATCATACATCTGTGGAAAGTATTGTGAATAAGTTTCTTCACAAAATGGAGAGGGTGTAAAGGGAGGCAGCAGAAAAATAAAGCAAAATAGAAGCACAGTATATTTCTGTGAAAACGGCATGACAGGGAATTATTAATGAGGAAACCGTATAATCTGTATATTCCAGGAATCTGCAGGATTGCAGAACTGCACTGTTACATCCGTCCTGATGTATCTGAGCTGCGTAAATGCTGGTCAATTACGGGAAACAGGGCTGATTGAATCTTTCTGTTTGATATACATAGTGATTTCATTGACGTTATTGTAAAGAGCGCGTTTTTTGCCCATCTCATTGGCGATCTTTTTGCAGGCATGCATGACTGTGGAGTGGTCGCGCCCTCCGAATATTTCGCCGATATCAACAAGGGAAAGGCTTGTCATTTCACGGATAAGATACATGGATACCTGCCGGGCTTCGGCAACGTTTTTTGTACGTGAGGGCCCGACGATATCGTCAAAAGTAAGTGTATAGTGATGCGCTACATTGGTGATAATGCTTGTAGGCGTAACTTCCACGTCGGAATTGAAAAAATCATGGAGGGTCTGCTCTGCTAAAGTACGGCTCACCGGCTGGTCGTTAAGCGTTGCTATAGCTGTGACACGGGTAAGCGCCCCCTCAAGCTCGCGGACACTGTCTGTGATTTTGTCGGCGATATAATCGAGGACATCATTAGGAACAGGGACAGTACTGTTGGAGACCTTCAGCCGCAGTATTGCCAGCCGCGTCTCTTTTTCCGGCGGTGCAACATCAACAACAAGCCCTTTGTTAAAGCGTGTCCTCAGCCTTTCATTGAAGCCTTTGAGATTATTAGGTGCAACATCGGACGCAATGACTATCTGCTTGCCTGTACTGGTCAGTTCATTGAACGTGTGGAAGAACTGTTCCATTGTTTCAGTACCGCGGAAAAACTGGATATCATCAAGCAGCAGGACGTCAACATTCCTGTATTTCTTGGTAAAATTAGCTAAAGCTGCCTGTTTCCTTGCCCCTGCAGCAAGAGCACTGACGAAGTCATTGACGAATTCTTCTGCGGTAACATACCGCACTGTTGCTTTAGGGTCCTGTCTGAGCACATAATTGCCGACAGCATTGAGCAGATGGGTCTTCCCCAGACCTGAACCGCCATAAATAAATAATGGGTTATAGTCTGCAGTTCCCGGAGCCTCAGCAACTATTACTGCTGCTGATTTTGCAAAGCGGTTTGATGTCCCCTGGACGAAAGTATCAAAAGTCGCGTAAGGGTTAAGGTGGGTGACGGCATTCCGCGATATCTGGGTTTTAGGGAGATGTGGCTGATTTTGTATATTATCGGCCGGCTGAGGTTCCCTGCCGCCTTCATATATCGGGTCATGGAACGGTGCATCCTTATGCTCTGCGGACGGTTCACTGCGTAAAACTTCAGATGCGTGCTGCCCGTAGTGGGCAGGTGTGTACGGCTCTGTGTAGCCTTTTGTTTTTGTTCTGCGCGGTGCAAAAGTACTGCTGTTCCCGGTCCCTTCCGGGTTTTCCACATTTCCGATGAGGCCCGGATCAATACCGATATTTTCCGATATGCTCAGGTCCGGCTCATAAGGGTTTATCCCTGTTTCGGTTCCCAGTTCCGCATATCCGCTGCCGCCGTTATCTTTATACCCTACATTGTTTCTGTTGATATCGCTGTCCGCAGTATCTGCAGTATCCGTATAGGGATCGTTCGGGGTATTGACTTTGACGATGAAAGTCATGGGTTTGTCAGACACAGTTGACAGGCATTCATTGATGTCATCATGGAGCTTATTTTCCAGAGTAGAACGGAGTGAATCTGCGTCAACTGAGAGGATAATCATATTATCGAATACGCCCAGTGCGCTTACTTCACTAACCAGGTTTGTATCACGGGGGCTCAGATACCCCTGGTCCTTCATATAATTCCGGGTCCGCGACCATAGCTGTTGAGCGGTAGGCTCAGTATTGCTATGATGTAAGGCCATAGTCCCTCCAATAATGAATCTTTCCGGTTCCAAATAAGTTCTCTGATGTGTACCAACATTTATAATCGCACCCACAGAAGTTATCCACAATTGGGCGTGTTGTAAATACATGAATGTGAATAACACGCGTGTAATTTGTGGATAAATTAAAATCAAGATCCTTGAGATATCCACATATTCACAGCGTTGATGTTGATAAGTTACATCAGTGTAGTTTTACTGTTGCTTACTGATACCCATTTTCAAATTGATCACAAAGAGGGGAAGAATGTGAAGAAGTTTGATTACGGTGTGATTCGTGGTATAAAGTAGAGAATCTCCATAAACATAGTCATACGATTATGTAGAGTGGTAATAGTAACTTAATAGAGATTGACTCATGAGGAGCCACGTTTAAGCGTGGCAGGAAACGGGAGCGTTTTACTATGAAGAGGACTTTCCAGCCGAACAATCGCCGCCGCCATATGAAGCACGGTTTTCGTCAGCGTATGCGTACACGCACAGGGCGTGCGCTGATCAACCGCCGCCGTGCAAAGGGGCGTAAGGTACTCTCCGCTTAAGGGTATAGTCTCAGGAGAGTGTGGACAGCAATATAGCCAAGGCTGCAGGCAGAGGTAAACTGCGGCTTTGGCTGTTTTACTGTACCTGCAAGTGCAAAGGTACACAGGCTTACAGGAAATACAGATAATGCAGCATAGTAACATAGCTCTATAAACAGGCACTGCACAGCAGCGCTTTGTTTATAATAGCCGTTTACTATTATCCATTTATTATTTGGGCGGTACTGGACCGGAGGCAACAGCGAATGGACAGACTTAAGGGCCATAAAGATTTTGTTGCTGTTCTGAAAAAGCACCAGAAGTTTTCCTCCCGGGATATTGTGCTCCATTACAGTATCTATCGTCAGCCGGAGCCTGGCAGTCCCCGGAAAGGTATAAAAAGCAGCCCTGTTACTGGATGCCGGGATATTGATATCAGGTTAGGGCTTGCCGTTTCCAAATCTGTTGGGAATGCAGTGATGCGTAATACAGTTAAACGGAGGCTCCGCGTACTGGCGAAGAAATATGAAGGCTATCTTACTGACCTTCCTTCGGCAGGAACGCTCTGTATTGATATAGTTGTACGGGCAAAGCCTTCAGCAGCTTATGCGCGTTTCGATGCGCTGGATTCCCAGATGGAAAAAATATATGCAGGGTTAAGGGAAAAATCCGCCGAATATCCTGCAGACAAGCCCGCCGCGTAATACGGTTTAGCAACTGGCTTGTAGAGGATCAGCTCATGGCATCACAAGTACCGCAGGTATCACAAGGCCCCAGCAACGACGTACCTGAGGGAAATCCGCGCAGCAGCACAATGCTTCTTTCCAAGCATAAGGGTAATACCAATGCTGCGGATGCTGGCAGAAATACTGACGGAATACATAGGATACAGGTAATGCGCAAAGATCCATCTTGGGCACAGAAGGCCGTTATACGATGTATCAGTTTTTATCGCCGCCGTATTTCCCCCAACACTCCCCCATCATGCAAATATTATCCAACATGTTCCACGTATGCACTGACCGCGGTAAAACGGTTCGGGGCTTTCCGGGGATCGGTTCTGGCACTGCTGCGGCTGGCCAGATGCCGGCCATGGAGTAACGGCGGCATTGATGACGTGCCTCAGAAATTCTCGGTTTTTTACCGGTTCACGTGGTCGAAGGCGCATGAAGAACCCCGTGTTGTTCCATTGGCAGATGCAGATAGCAGTGACGATAATAGTTCGCCACACGTTCATGTATAATTTAGACAGTACGAAATACGGAAAATAGCGAAATAGCAAGGAATACTGAACTTTTATTCAGATCTGCGGTATTAAGGGGAACCTATGTTATTAGATAGAGGCTTTTTCGGCTGGTTCTATACGATCCTGCGCCCGATCGAAGCAGCAATGGCGTACGTGATCAAGTTTTTCCACGATGTCCTTACAGCAATCGGATTGAGCGGGGCCCAGGGGCTCGCATGGTCCATTGCAGTTATGCTCCTGGTGGTGCTGGTCAAACTGATCATCCTTCCGCTGTTTGTACGGCAGATGCTGTCCATGAGGAAAATGCAGGCACTCCAGCCTCAGCTGCAGAAAATACAGAAAAAATATAAAGGCAAAACAGACAGGGCAAGCCGTGAGGCAATGAGCCGTGAAACAATGAAGGTATATCAGGATAATCATGCGAACCCTATGGGTTCCTGCGTGCCGTCTCTGATACAGGGCCCTATATTTATGGCGATGTTCTATACACTGTCTGCTGTGACGTATATTGCCGATGGCAGGCGCGGGCCTTTAGGGGCGTTCGATAAGACGGCTGCCCAGGGATTCTCCAATGCGCAGCTGTTTAATATCAAACTGTCATCAACATTTGCAACAGCTGATTCGGGCGGTAAAGTCACCATCGGTATTTTCGTTGCATTGATGTGCCTGACTATGTTTTATTCACAATGGCATAATGTCCGCCGCAATATGCCGAAAGCGTCTATGCAGGGAACGGCTTACCGGACGCAGATGCTTATGTCGTTCATCTTCCCTGTTATGTATATCTTTTCTGGTATCACATTCCCGTTCGCGGTACTGGTCTACTGGCTGACCAATAACATCTGGACTCTGGGCCAGACCCTCTGGCAGGTTTACAATATGCCGACTCCGGGCTCCCCTGCTGCTGAAGCTAAAGAGAAACGCGATTATAGGAAAGAACAGGCCCGCCGTGAGCGTGCCGGGGAGATCTCCCTTGAAGAAGAAGAGCTCCTCAAAGCGAAAGAAGCCGAGGAACGCCTTTCCGTTGAGGGTCACCAGCGCAAGCAGCCTTCACGGAAAAAGAAGAAAAAGTAGGGTCCGGGGCGGAACCTGTTATGTAAGGGAGTGTGCGTATTGTACAGAAAAGGTGCAAATATGATACATTACAAGTAGCAGTTAAAATTGACGGCGGTCCGTAAAAGGCCCGGAGAAAAATATTAACGAAAAATAGTATAAAAATCTAGTTATTTTAAGAAGTACAGAAGCCTGGATCATAAAGGAGCATATTATGGCAGACGAGGACGTAAAGACAGTAGACCAGCTCAATGAGGAAGCTGATATCGCTGCTGATTATCTTGAAGAGCTGCTTGATATCATTGATTATGATGGGGATATTGAGCTTGCTGTGCGTAATAACAGGCCGACCGTACAGATAGTGGCTGACGATGATGAGGATATCAAAAATCTTATAGGCAGGCATGGCGAGGTTGTTAACGCACTGCAGCAGCTTTCCCGCCTTGCTGTTCAGCAGAAAACAGGTGACCGCTCACATCTGATCCTCGACGTTGACGGTTATCTGACACGCAGGCGGAAGCATGTAGAGGATATTGCCCTGGATGCTGTTGATGAGGTACGCGAAACAGGTGAGCCGGTTTCACTGCGGTCAATGAACTCTTTTGAGCGCAAGATCGTCCATGATATTGTCCGCGAAGAGGGATTGAAATCGCGGTCCCATGGTGTTGAGCCGGACAGGTACGTCACTGTTTACCTGAGAGCGCAGGACAGCAGCGTTGATGATGGCTATGATGGTGAACTTGATAATGGCGGACCTGATGATCCGGAGTTTGATGAAGCTGAAGATTTCGTCAGTGGATCCCAGGACGGTTCCAGCACTGATGGTTTCGCAAACCGGTATGCCCATAATGCTGCAGATACGGGCAGTGTTTCCGTTTCGCGTGATTATGCTGATGAAGATAACGATGATGAGACTGAAACTGATGCTGATGAGATTGATACTGCCAGAGATGGCGATGCCAGTGACGCAGGTTACGTTTATCATGCAGGTGATGCCGGTATTGCAGGGAACAGTAATGTTTCAGAATAACGGCAACTGAAATACCGGCAGAAGTATGGGTATCCTCACTATAAAATAAGGCTTGCGTCACATAAGGTCGTTGCAGTATATGGCTGATCAATTTGATAACTCCCCTCTTATTAAGAGTATTTTCAGGGATTCTTCAGAAAGGATGGAGTTTTTCCATAAAAAGCTGGAAAGCGAGGGGGTATTACGGGGAATTATTGGGCCGCGTGATGTTGATATCCTGTGGGAAAGACATATCTTTAATTCGGCTGCCCTTCTCCCCTATATCAAAACTGCTGCGGAGCAGGTCAGTAAAAAAAGAGGATCTGGAAGTAAAGCTGTTGTAGGTGATATCGGCAGCGGCGGCGGGTTTCCTGGTATCGTGCTTGCATCCACCCTTCCTGATATTAGTTTTTTCCTTATTGAACCCATGGAACGGCGTTGTGAGTGGCTTTTTGAGGTAATTGATGAGTTGGATCTTGCTAATGCACAGGTCGTACGTGCCCGTACCGAAGAGCTTATTTCTTATAAGAAGGCTGTTAATGGTGTATCTGGAGCACAATATCGCGGTGATCGGAAACAGAAGAGAAATCCAGGGCGTCGTTTGAAACGAAACGGCAAAAACAGCTATAACCGGAACCAGGATTTTATTGGGAATCCGAAGCCTGATCACAATCACGAGGCTGTTTTTAAGCAGGAGTTGGCTTGGGGCCAAGAACCGGTCTGGGATCGGGAACCTGCTCCAAACCGTGAGCCTGCCTGGAACCAGGGCTTAGCCCGGAGCCAGAAGCCTGATCGAAGCCAGGAAGCGGCCTCTGAACAGGATAATGGAAGTTCTTTTGATTCATTCAAAAGGGAAAATCCTCATTTTATGGGGTTTGATATTGTTACGTGCCGCGCTGTTGCACCAATGTCTAAATTATCTGGAATGGCTTTGCCGCTATTGAAAAGGCATGGTGAGCTGATTGCCCTTAAAGGCAAATCTGCACAGAGTGAGCTTAATAAGGCTGAAAAAGAGATGAAAAAGAATTATGCCGTATCGTGGAAAGTGGAGGAAGCACCTGTGCCTGAGGGGCTTGAGCCCACACATGTAGTTACAGTAGTAGTGCGTTGATTGTTGGTCATCGATTCTGTGTGTATCCCATTATGTATGATCTCTCGTTGAGTAGTATACGCCTGGAGCAGGGATTTCTGTGAAAAACCGTAAATAGGGTTCCATTACGTAAAGTGGTATCTTGGATTAGCGGCATCTTCGGAGAATACTGTAAATAGTCGAATACCATAAACTGTATCGTATTGTGTAAATTATGTAAGATACTTTTGTCCATATACCTTTTTTACTCTTCCTCATCCACTCTTAATATTTCTTATATTCCTATATTTCCTATGCTTTCTATATTCCAACTCTCCATATACCTGCTTATATACTTTTTTACTTTATATCTGAGACCTTTTCTACTCAGTTTTCCACAGGCCTTATCCACATCAGCTTTTGAAAGTTGCGTGTGTCGAGGAAGTATAGAAGAATAGAAAAGACGACCAAGGAGGTATTATGTCCGATGTTTCACGTGAAACATTTTCAGACGAAAACGTCAGAGACGGTTCTGAGGAGCCAGTTTTTGAGTCTGCTCAGGACATACTGAAGCGTATTTTTGGCAATTCCTCCAGCGGTTTTGGTTCGGAACTGGCGGATGAGAAAGACAGGCTCCGTAAGCTGGACGAAATTGAATTCCAGCATCCCAGCGAGACCCGATACATTGCTATATCCAATCAAAAAGGCGGAGTTGGGAAAACGACTTCGGCTGTTAATCTTGCAGGAGCATTTGCTGACAGCGGATTGAATGTCCTTGTTATTGATATGGACCCTCAAGGGAATGCTTCCACTGCTTTAGGTATCCCCCATGGTTCCGATGATATCACAGTTTACGATGTGATCGAAGGCCGAAGCAGCATACAGGATGCTGTAAAAGCGTGTCCGGAGTTTGATACTTTGGATGTAGTGCCATCAAGTATTGATCTAAGCGGCGCTGAGCTGGAAATAGTTGATATGGATAACCGTACGGGGCTTCTTAAACAGCAGCTTGATAACTATATCAATAACAGCGATAAGCATTATGATTATGTCATCATTGATTGCGCACCGAGTTTGGGGCTGCTGGTCCTTAATGCTTTATGTGCGGTACACGAAGTACTGATTCCTATCCAGGCTGAATACTATGCACTTGAAGGCCTTGGGCAGTTACTCAATACTATCCAGCTTGTCCAAAATTCATTAAATCATAATCTGGTCATCTCAACTATGCTTGTAACGATGTTCGATAAACGTACACTTTTGAGCAGAGAGGTTTATGGTGAGATTAAGGAACATTACAAAGATATTGTCCTTGATGCCACAATTCCACGGTCAGTGAGGATCTCTGAGGCTCCTAGTTTTAATCAGACTATTATTACGTATGACCCTAAAGGGAACGGATCGATTGCATATCGTGAAGCGGCGTTAGAAATCAATAACAGAGCAGAGGGAATTATTGCAAGGCTAACAGAGAAAGGAAATAAATAATGGCGAAAAAATCACGCCTTGGTAAAGGTGTTGGAGCGTTGTTTCCCACGCTCCCAACGTTTGAGGAAAATGCAGGCGATGTTTCGTTCAACGAAGGACAGAAACATGGATTCGAAGGCAAGGATGCATCAGATAGCCCGAAGAGGCTGCATGGGAAGGATACTTCGTATTCTAACGGACAAAATGTTTCACGTGAAACATTCCACGGTGATGATGCTTCAGCTGAAGCAGACAGCAGTGATGTCCTGAGCAGGATCCGCGTCGGGAAGCGCCGTATGCCTTCGCTTGCTGAATCCATTCATCCAAGTAATTTCTTTTTCGAAGCAAGCGGTGTCCGGGAAAGCGATGTTGCAGCAGACAGCGAACAGTTAAGTGATACTGAGAACCATAAAGCTAAATCGGATACCACTGATCTTGAGAATACTGCAGCTGATAAACATAAGGATAACAGGGCAAAAGCAGCGGTTTCGGAGAGCGTGCAGCAACCGGAGCGGAATAGCGGTACAGCGGATGGCAGCGGAGTAAAAACTTCTGCTGTAAAGCAGCAGAAAAATACCAATACAGCGGAGAACCATACAGAAGACCTAGTTCAGAATCCGTCTGAAAATGTTTCACGTGAAACATCGGCTGCGAAAATTGTGGAAAAGAGCAAGGATCCTCATAAACAAGGTACATCTGAAAGGAATGTGCATAATAAAGGCAGTAAAGCAAAGCAGGGATCAAAAGCATTTGTCGCCAAAAATGGTAATATTTCACGTGAAATATTAAAGCGCAAATCTTCTGCGCATGGAATTGAACCTTCTGTGAACAATGATGAAGAGCGGACTCAGCATAATAGAGAGGGACAGGCTCAGCATAATAGTATTCACGGTGCCGGCGAAAGTTCTCAGGAGATAAAACAGGAGTCTGCGAATCCTGAAAATAAGGGAAAGGACACCGGGGCTAGGCTCAGCAGCAGTGCAACCGGGAAAGTTAAAGCAGAAAAGGATAAGCAGCTGACGGATAACGGCAGGGATAAAACAAACGACGGGAATAAAACAAATAAGGATAAACAGGATAAGCCCTTAGGCTCAGCAGATAAGGAGTCTAAGAACAGTAAGACTCCGGTTAACCGCAGCGAACAGGGTAACCCCGATCAGCTTTTGCCGGTTCAGGGCGGGTACCTTGCTGAAATCCCGATATCGGAAATATCACCAAATGAAAAACAGCCCAGGACAGTATTTGATGATGGTGAACTCAGGGAATTGGCTGATTCAATCAAAGAAGTCGGTGTCCTTCAGCCGGTAGTCGTCCGCCGTCGCGGCACGGAACATGATGATAACCGTGATTTGGGTAGGAACAAGCGTACCGTGCAGCAGCCTGATGGCGATGCACGGAAACAGGATCAGGAACGTAGCCGGAAATATATGCGCCAGGAGCAGGATCGCAGCAGCCCTGCACCTCAGTATGAGCTTATTATGGGTGAACGCCGTCTCCGGGCAAGCATTTTAGCGGGGCTTAAGACGATCCCAGCTATAGTAAAAACTGCTACAGACGATAGTATGCTGCGCGATGCTTTGCTGGAGAACCTCCATCGGGTTGCATTGAATCCGCTTGAGGAAGCGGCAGCATATCAGCAGATGATGGAAGATTTTGGCCTGACCCAGGAGCAGCTGTCGAAATCTGTTTCCAAATCGCGCCCGCAGATCGCGAACACACTGCGTTTGCTGCAGTTGTCGGCCTCCGTCCAGAAGAAAGTAGCTTCCGGCGTCCTTTCTGCAGGGCATGCCCGCGCCTTGCTGTCCCTCTCGTCTTCTGAATCGATGGAAAAGCTTGCTAACCGGATCGTTGCTGAAGGATTGTCAGTCCGAAGTACGGAAGAACTTGTTGTGATGCAGTCGCACAGGGCAAGCCAGAAGAAGCATAAGCCTTCTCAGAATGTCTGGGCATCGGCACCGGAGATTGAGCAGTTAAGCAACTATTTTGATACAAAGGTAGATATTAAAGGTACGTCCAGGAAAGGGCGTATAGAAATAACATTCACATCTCAGGAAGACCTTCACAGGATCATCAGTGTCATCCAGCAGGGAAGCGGGCAGCAGGACGACAGCCAGGGACAAAGCTCATCACAGGGTACTGCAGACGGCTGGTTTTGATCTGATTGCAACAGGTCAGCCATCTTTACCTATCTTGTCTGGTGTCCTGGCCGGCTGGGTACTGTCTGTATTGTACTTTTAGTGAAATTGCAATCATGCGCATATAAATACATCAAGCTGCGTCTGTAAAATGGATGCAGCTTCCTTGGAAAACCGTTAAACTGCTGGCCGGAGGCTGCCTGTCATCCCGATATTTTCCAGATATCCCTGTGCGTCAAGTGCCGCTCGGCTGCCCATACCGGCTGCTGAAATTGCCTGCCTATATACACTGTCAACAACATCACCGGCAGCAAATACACCGCTCAATGATGTCTGCGCAGTCGCCCCGGAGGTCCTGATGTATCCGCCATCATCCAGGTCAAGCTGCCCTGAGAGAAAACCGGTGCGCGGTGTGTGCCCAATTGCAATAAATATACCGTTAGCCGGCAGTACGGTGTCAGTGCCGTTTTTAAGATTGTGGACATTAACAGACTGGGCTGAAGTACCGTCCCCATTGATTTTGGAAACAGTACTGTCAAGAACAAAAGTAATATTTGGATCCTGTTCAGCACGGTCAACGAGGATCCGGGAAGCCCGGAAAGTACCCCTGCGGTGGATAACAGTAACAGATGAGCCGAAACGTGAAAGGAACAGGGCATCCGACATGGCGGTATCACCACCGCCAATTACTGCAATAGGTTTGCCCCTGAAGAAATAGCCGTCGCAGGTTGCGCAATAGGAGACCCCTTTGCCGCTGTACTCTTTTTCACCGGGGACTTCCAGCTTCCGGTAGTCTGATCCTGTTGTAACGATAACCGTCCGTGAACGGAAAATCCCGTTGTTATCTGTCTGAAGGGACTTAATGCCTCCTCTCAGATCTGCTGAAACAACATCATCATTAATAACCTGCGCCCCGAACCGTTCGGCCTGTTTGCGCATGTTATCCATAAGCTCAGGGCCCGCTATGCCATCGGGGAAACCGGGGAAGTTTTCAATTTCTGTAGTGTTGACCAGCTGGCCTCCGGGGGACAGCGCGCCTGCCAGGACAATAGGGGAATAGCCGGCCCGTCCCAGGTAGATTGCTGCAGTATAGCCCGCAGGCCCGGACCCTACGATAACTGCATTGGCAACTGCAGGACCTGTTTCAGCTGCCTGGGCAGCAGATGCGGCAATCTCTGCCGAATTTTTCCGGCCGGCCGGGTCTACCGGATCATTAGCCTTCCGTGATGGACTCAGCGATATAAGGTTTTCCATGGTTCCTCCAATGCCTCTGCCGTCAGGACGGCTCATTGCTGAGGATAGTCCACAGTATCATCCGCTATTACCGGTACTGTAACTTTCCTGATGCCGCCTTTATAAATCTATCTACAGGTAAGAACCGCCTGAATGCCGTATTATTCCTTCCTATGCTCTGGGCAAGGCCTGCAGGATTAGTTCGTAAACTATGCGGGCGCTGTGCAGGAATGGAAGGCAGCCACATTAAAACAAGATACAGCCGGTACAGTTGCACGGGGAAAAGTGTATATTCGGCGTGAACCCAGCTCTGTATATAGCGTGAGCTGGACTGTGCCGGCTTACCGGTCAGGACACAGAGATGCGGTTGAAATATACCCTGTTGTTTGAGGGCATTGATTCAGATGGGACCCATAGCACCAGCCGATCCGTGGAAACAGGACGGCTGAGTGTAATCACCGTATCCCCGGATCCTGAGAAGCTGAACTGCCCGACCGGATACCCGTTATTCGGGTTTGAAGAATCGGAATCCGCATACACATATCCTGTGCCGCCGGAAGAACGCGAGCTGAGGCGTATCTTTGTAATGGTCTGGGTACCGCGGAAAGTCAGTGCCATCCCGTACCCCTTGAGCCCGTTAGGCTTATTCAGGAAACGTGTGCTGGCAAGCCGGATAGTGGCCGTGCCTGAAGGCATATTCGGATCAGGTACACCCTGTGCGGCCTTGGTCTGAGGGAAAGCTGCAGCGCTCTGGCCTCCCTGTGCGGCAGGCCCTGAATTAGCTGGCTGAGATGATGGGGAAGAGGATGATGGCGCAGCCGGGGATGTGCTCTGCGAACTACCCCCAGATGATGAGGTATCCCCGGAACTTGACGGTCCGGAACCGGAAGAAGAGCTTGATGATGGTGCGGAGGGGCCTGAAGACGATGTATCCCCGTTAACACTTTCATTCGCCTGCAGGCTTGGCCAGGGAGAGTTCCCGTTACTTATTGGGGAACGGAAGCGGAACAGCCCCATAGTATAGGATGCGGCAACCAGCGCGACAATGAGTATGACGCCGACGATCATAACTGTTACAGTCCTGTGGCGTACAACAGAATCCCTCTGTTCCCTGGCAGCACGTTTTTGCTGCCTATCATATGATCTTTCGAGCTCAGGATCATTGGCAGCGCTTTCATTTAGCCTTCTGTCCCCAACAGAGCGGCCTGGCAGGCCGGATACAGAAGGTCTGGTATGTGATAGCTGGGAAGCATATCCGTGGGAAGCGTCAGACTGTGCATGGGAAGAGCCAGCCTGTGCTTCAGCCTGACGCGGGCCGGAGGAAAGCGGATTCTGGGGCTGCTGTGCTGCAAGGCGGGCGAGCCTTTCTGAAGTTGATGCAGCAGTACCATACTGGTTATCATTGGCTGGCGTAGATCCTGGACCTTCCGTCCCGGAAAGCGGTCCGCTGGTATTTGTATACGTATCCTGCACAGATCCGATGTTGATTGCATGGGTACTGCTGTTAGCTTCTTCCGGATACGCTGCCGGGACTATTTTCGGCGAGTTCCCTGTAAGAGGGGAAACATCAGCGCCTCTGCCGGAATCATCGAATGCGCCGAAAAGGTCATCTCCCTGAGGGCTGAGTTTTACTTCATTATCTTTCTGGAAAAGCTGGTCACGGTTCCATGACGATGAGTGGATGACACGCGCACTCCTGCGGGCAGATGGAGCCGCTGAGCTATGAAACAGATAGCCGGGGACTGTGAGTTTATCATTGATGCCGGCAATCTGCAGGCTTATCTGTGATATTGAAGCCCGGGAATCAGGGAAAGGCCCATGGACGTCAGAGAATGACAGCCCTTTCCATGGGGTATAGGAACCAAGGAGTACTGACAGCTCAAGCAGTGTAAAGATGGGGGTAGGCACTGTCCCGCCTGATGTTTCTTGGGATACTCCCTGGGACTGGGATGGATCAGGAGAGCCGGCATCCCTCAGTCCGAGTGCGCGCTCGCAGATCAGGAGGAATTCCGGCGGGATCTGTTCACCCTGGCCGAGAAGTGAAGAATACTGTATACCTGCTGTCTCCGGTACAGGATTTGCCTTTCCTGAAGCTGCAGGTGTACCTGCTTTTGCTGAAGCCCCCGCTGCAGTATCTGAAACAGCAGGCTTGGCGGTAGGGCCAGAAGCAGGATTATTCCCGGCTTCGGAAGCAGCCTGTGCGGAAGATGGCTTCAGGGTGAGTGCCGCCGAAGTCGTATCTGCTGAAGGGTCAAATTCCCTTCCTGTAATGAGCTGGAACAGGACTGCCGCTATCTGCCTTACAGTAGCCAGTTCCGGATCTGTGACGGTATCCTGGATGCTTTCATTGGCGTACGTGCTGACCATGCGTGAAACCGCTGTATCAGCGATCATAAGTTGCGTACCGGTCAGGCGTATTGTTTGCGCAGTGATAGCGTGATGTGCGATACCATGGTCTTTGAAGGTCTGCCCGATCTGTACCAGTTCGCCTATAATGCTGCGGACTCCGGCCACACTGACAGTATGCTGCCGGGCATCCGGGCCATGTGCAGCCTGCCCGTGTGCAGCTGCTGTCTGCGTGGCTGATGAAGCCGGCTGGGGCAGATTACGCCGGCCAGGCTGCTGCCCTGTGCTTTCCGGGCTATCGAGCCGCGTATAATCAGCAAGGCTTATGCCTTTATCACGCGGAATCGCAACTATATAAGCCTCGGTATCACGGTACGACTGGAGGATCTGCTCACTGAAAGTAAATTTTGCCAGAGTCAGCTCTGAAGTGATGTTGCCTATTTCATCGAACAGATGCTTATTAGTGGTTATGAAAATCTGGCATTCCTGCGAAGAAGAGATGTCAAAAGCCCTGAATGCAGCGATCCCGGTCCCCTCGTTAAGAAGTTCCAGCAGTTCATAACGGTTGAGGATGATATCTCCCGGATGGATATTCATAGTATGGCTGTCCCCGTGCACAGTGCCGGACTGGTGCAGGATGCCAGATGCAGTATTACCCCTGCCCGTTTCTGCCCCTGTTCCCGCCGAGGCAAGAAGAGATGCCGCAGAAGCTGCTGCGGCAGGGGAAGAGGTATCCTGTCCGGCAGAGCGTACAACAGCAGAGGGGATGCGTGTGGCTGCAGGTGATACGGTATCAGATGAAACAGCCGTCTTTCCGATACCGTCAGTACCCGCAATACCCTGCCGGACCTCATCCGGTACGGCCCGGGGGGCAATATCGGATACCGGAAGATCAGACGCACCAGCAGCTGCTGTACCTGCACTGTTTCCAGTACCTCCTGCAGTATGGGTCTCCGGACCGGCCTTGCCGGCAAGGCCGGCGTTTTCTGGACGGCCCGTACGTCCTGCATCGCCCTTGCCCTTTCCGGCTTTCCGGTCAAGGCCTATAAAAGCCGCATTGCGTGAGGCCACCGTGCGTACCGGCCGTGGATCAAGGTTATATGATGCATCTGTTGACTGGAAAGTATCCATCTGGGGGAGTGCCTGAGGCTCGGCTATGATGCCGTCGTTGAGGTCAGCAGCATACTCGGAAACAATAATACGCTTCTTGGTCTGTCGCTTTTCAAGCTGGGCAAGGAGCTGCGCGCCCAGGGGGAACCGTTCAAGATGGAGGCGCTTTACGGCAGAAATCCCGATATCGACAAGATCGTTCATCCTCAGCAGTACAAGGATACCCGTGTAGAGTGCGAGCGCAATTATCCCGATGATTATGCAGATGACAAGCGACTGGATCCATGACATATGGCCATGTACGCCTGAAAGCTGTATATGCATAATCCGGATAAGGATAGCGTACAGGGAATAGCTCAGCAGAGCGGTTATGACGGCGGCAATAACGGTTTTCCCGAAGGACAGCACGATCCGTGCAATATTGAGCGTACCGTTGAAGAGCTTTTTCTGGCTGAGATAGAACAGTACAGGAAGGCTGACGGCATAGCTGACAGTAACGGAAATTGCTACGCCAAGTGTCCAGTACCGGGGTGCAAAGCTGAACTGTGCGATCATGATCCCTATGATCTGGACAGCATTCTGGATAACAGTGAAAATAAAGGGGTACTTGCCATTTTCAAAGGCATAGAAAGTGCGCTGGAGGAAAAGGAATGCCGATGCGGCCCAGGAATTGATCCCAAGGGCAATAAGCAGCGGCGCAATAAGGTTAATTTCTGACAGCGGTACTGACGGCAGGAGGGCTTTGATGATCGGTACGGGTATTGCGACGAACATGGCGGTGATGAACAGCATAATAATACCGCATCGCCGTAGTGAGTAGCTCAGGGTATCGCGGACGTCATCGATACGGTTTTCGGTGACGTATAGCGACAGGCGGGGGAAGATAGCAGTAGCGATGGAAACAGCCACAAGGGCGTACGGCAGCATATAAAGGGTGAATGCATTCTGATATGAAGCGTTTCCGGCGATACCATACAGATCGTTCCCCTGGATGGGTGCGCCATTGGTAACGCGGGTGGTCAGGATGCCTACAACCTGGTTAATAACAACTATGCTCAGGCTCCACATAGCAACATTCCCCATGGACCGCAGGCCGATACCGCGGATACCCATACGCGGGCGGTACTTGTACCCAGTCTGGAAGAGAGGGATGAACAGCACGATTGCCTGGAAGGCAACCCCTAAAGTCCACATACCTGCAGTCAGGAAGATCTTGTTCTGATCCCACCATCCCATAGGCTGGCGGGATGCATTGCCAAACATGGCAATGAAGATCCCGAAGCCGGCGCATGCAATAATATTTGCCCCAACAGAGCTCCATGCGTATGCTGCGAACCGTTCATGGGCAGCCAGTATCTGCCCGAGAATCGTGTACAGGCCGTAGAAGAATATCTGCGGCATGCACCATAACGTAAAAGCATCTACAAGCGCATGCTGCTGCGCGTTCCAGTTTGAATTCAGGTATAAAGACGTGATAAGGTGCGTACCGGCCGCCATAATAGCGGTAACTCCGAAAAGGAGGATGATAGACAGGGTGATAAGCTTATCGAGCCGCTCGTTCGCGTCTTTTTCCTTAAGGGATTTGACTATCTGCGGGACAAGGACAGCATTGAAAACACCTCCCGAAAGGATAGTGAACAGTACCTGCGGGATCATCGTGCCCGTCTGGTATGCATTGGCTGCAATACCTGTTGTCCCAACGGCTGCGGCCAGCAGAATAGTGCGTAACTGCCCCGTGATACGGGACACAAAAGTGCCCGATGCCATGATCAGCGAATTGCGTCCAACTGATGATGCTTGAGAGCTCATATGTTTCCTCTGTATTCTGCTTTATTATCTGTTGCGTACCGTCCAGTTGCGCCTACTGTACCTATTGTAATTTACTGCCTTGAAAGTTTAGTGCTTTTCAGCTACTTCATCGCCTTTATTCACAGCACCTGTACGAATACGCCTGATCTGGCGGTACAGGCCAAGGGCACCCAGGGTCACAGCGACCGCGATTATGGCATATCCTGTAATATCATTAACGGCAAGCGCGCTTGTGATCTGCGTAGTGACTGCCTTGCCGAATTCCTTCCCCTGCGAATCGGTAAGGGACAGTTTTGCCGAGGCCCGCCTGCCTCCCTGGGCAGTTATTGTAAGCGTTGTCTGTTTATTGCTGTGTGCGTGGACGGTGATATCTTTAACGGACGATATCTCAATACCTGTATTTTGTGCTGTTTCTTTTATCACTGTCCCTTTTATACCGACCTTTACGCTGAAGGGAAGGGAATTGGTAATGGTAAGGGGAAGGTTGGCTTTATCGGAAACTGCACTGACCGAACCGGGATGCATAAGCGAAACCGAGCTGTACAGCGTATCAACGATACTTTTTGCAGGCTCAGCAGCCTTAGCGGCAGCATCCGCATTTTTTTGTGCTGCAGTATCCTGTACTGTCTGTCCGGTGTTTGCTGTGCCAGTACTGCCGTCGTCAATAGTGAATGACCGGAGGGAACAGATGTCGAAAGCTGTGTAAAGGGCGCCCATCCATGTTGCAGAATTCTCCAGGGTATAACCGCGGTTTGCGGCCAGCCTGTTATTCTGGGCATCCCCTCTGGAAAGCCCCTGTGCCCCTGCAGATGATGTACGCCCGCCTGCAGATGAACGGACAAGGATGGTACGGTCGAAAACAGCCAGCTTTTCCCGGAGACCGGCAAGGGTTTTCAGGGCGGAAGCGTAAAAGTGCTGCCCTGCAGCAGCTTTACCGGCACTGCCTGCCTGGGCAAGATCTGCTGCCTGCCTGGATGTATAGGGGCTGTCTGCTGTGAGCAGGGAGTTGAGCGTATCTGTCTGAAGCCAGGGGGACTGGCTGACCAGTTTGAGCAGGGAACCGGTATACTGCCGCTGCTGTGTATCTGCGAGGCTTCCCAAAGTGATAAGGAAGGTCCGGGATTCGTAGGGCGCCTGGGTCTCATAAAAAGCTGTTTCAGCCATAAACCTGTTGAGCCTTCCGGCTTGCGACTGCTCTGCGGCCGAAGAGGAGGCAGTTGCCCTGTTCTGTGCCAGTGCGCTGAGTTTGCTGTGTGCGCTGAGCACGGTGATATCCCCGGACTGTGTGGGGACCGTGAGTTTCCCCGTGTGTGCTGCAGCGCTGCCTGTATCGCTAAACCCGCTTGTCGCAATAACGGCAGTATATCCCTGCTGCCTGGCCCTGGCGAGGGCATCCGCCGTCCAGGAGGAATGCGGGCCCTGCCATGCTATGGAAGGCGCCTGCGCGAACAGGTAGCCGCTGCTGTCCTCCTGACCCTGTGAGCTTCCTGTGCCCTGTGTTTTAAGCAGTTTCTGGATAGCTGCCGTATCCCACAGGTGGTCATGTATCCCGGCTGAGTCCCACTGCAGGGACGGGTACTGCGATATTGCGCTTACGTTAGTGCCGTAAGGCTGCATGACTGCGGCGGCAGGGTAATCCTTGTACTGCCCTGCGATTGCGGGGTCAATAATGTTCTGGATAAAGGGATAAGTATTGTTAAGACTTTTAATATATTCAGTCTGCCGGGCACAGTCGGGGTTTTCCGAATAAATGGAATTTGCTGCCGAATCGGTGCGCACAGCGCCAGCGCCATGTATCAGGCCTGACGCGGAAACAGTCGTGCGGGACAGCTTCGGGGAAGTGACAGGCAGTGCAAAAACAACGTTAAGCTTTGGCAGTGAGCTTTCGGGGAGATCGGAGTTCGTCCGGGTGACAAAAGTCCTCAGTTCCTCCTGTCCCGGCCCTGGACCGCCTGAGTTGCTGGTATTGCCGGTTCGGCCTGTACTTGTGCTGCTGTGACCTGTATAACTGCCGGTGCGCTCGGAACCGGCCGATGCAGCTTCTTTATGGGTATACCGTATGAGGACAGGTTTGGCTCCCCATGTGGTTATCCGCGAGATTGCACGTGCATCAGGCTTCACGGAAATAGTTACATCAGCGGACTTTCCCGGCTGTATTGCCGGCGTATCACCTGATCCCAGGACGCTCATTGCATCCAGGCGGAAATCAGCCTGTGCCCAGCGCTGCATAGTATCACTGTCCCGGAACACGAAATCAGGACGTGTATAGGCTGTCAGTTTGCCGGCATCAAGCGTACGGGAAGTATTATTTGTGATGGTGACGGTTGCACTGTAACCGGATGTTGCACTGATGACCGAAGCTGATTTTTTCAGAGCCAGAGTGACCCCGGAAGTATTTTTCTGTGTTCCGGCGGCTAACGGCTGGCGGGAATCTGCAGAGGCTGACGCTGCAGCAGGGCTGATAAGGGCAAGGCCCGCAAAAACAAGTACAGCCAGTACAGCACAGCAGCTGCGGAAGCAGAGGGGTGCAGAAGGTCGGGAGGTGTTTTTGGTGCCGGTATCATTCATCGGTTTCGTGAGCCTTTTTGCTTTTCCGGGAATACAGCCATACGATCCGCCGTTCGTTGGGGTAGCTGAGGATATCAGCGAGGTCGTCAAAATTTACCCATATAGCATCTTCTGCTTCGTGGTCAGGATCCCCCTCGACGCTGAGCTCCCCGCCAGTCTGACGCAGCACGTAGTGATGTACGAGCTTATGCACACGCTGTGTAGTCCCGGTAAACCAGTAGTCGATCGTTGCTATGGAATCAACGACTTCCCCAAGGATCCCGGTCTCCTCATGCACTTCACGCACAGCAGTCTGTTCGGGGGTCTCCCCCTTCTCAATATGCCCTTTCGGCAGGCACCACTCAAGATGCCCGGAGCGTGAGTGGCGGGCAATAATAGCAACATGGTTATTGCCGTCAAAAATAAGCCCTCCGGCAGAATATTCGCGCGCTATGGGCAGATTACGGTTGTCAAGCGATGGGAAAGTCGCTGAATTTTCGCGCCTGCGGGGCATTACAGCAGGGGTAGCGGGGCTCCGGCCGTCTGAAGGTATCTGTTCGGTACCATTCTCAGGACTCAGGCTGCCATCGTCAATATCCGTATCCGCTTCCTCTTTCAGCAGTTCTTCATATACAGCAGTAAGCAGGGAATGCGGATCGTCACTGCCGTATGAGTACTCGCCATGCGGACGTATTTCAACTGATGAATGGGGGGTTTGCGAGCTGTACACCGGCGTGTCGTCATCGTCTTCCAGCAATGCCTCATAAGAAGTATCCGGGCCCGTATATCTGAAATAAGCAAGTTTATGGTGATGCCGGCTATCTGCGGTATCTGCTGCTGCGTCAGCCGGCTTTTCGTTCTGAGACGATGTTTTCAGGGTATGCTTCGGGTCGCGCATGGTGCGTTTTACCATGCGTGCAATATCGCCCGGAGTAATTTCCATACTTACTAGTTTACGTGCAGTTTGTGCGAATGGAGTAATGGAAGGGTAGAATTCTTGGAGAGCACATGAAATTTTGACATTTCCTTCCCGATTTTGGCTGATGTGCCGGGAATACGGAGGATGCATTATTTCACGCATATTATAAAACGTAGAATACAATAGCAGATAACAGCGGAATATTGCTGCTGAATCGGGCAGTAGCCGGAGGTATGAAGTGTCTGACCATAACGAAAACGACCGCAGGGTGCGTGCAGCACAGGGAGTGCAGTATAAAGCACAGGGAGTGCATGCTCGGGAGGCAGGACAGATAGACATGTCCGCTGTCCCTTCGGCTGCCGTGGAATTAGGGCATATTTTTGCAGATGCCGGGTATGAGCTTGCCCTTGTGGGGGGATCTGTGCGGGATATACTTTTAGGCCGTCCGGCACATGATCTGGATTTCTGCACATCTGCAAAGCCTGAGGAGTTCGAACCCCTGCTGCGTCAGTGGGGCGATGGTTTCTGGGATATGGGACGTAAATTCGGTACTCTGGGTGCGCTTAAGCATATGCAGGACGGGACAGATATATCCATTGAGGTCACTACGTATCGCAGTGATGCTTATGAGCCGGAATCCAGGAAGCCTGATGTCAATTACGGAACTTCGCTCGAGGGGGACCTTTCACGGCGTGATTTTACAGTGAATTCCATGGCGGTCAGGGTACCGCAGATGGAATTTGAAGACCCTTTCAATGGCCGGGATGATCTGGAACGCAGGCTTTTAAGGACTCCTGCCGAACCTGAACAGTCTTTCAGCGACGACCCGCTGCGTATGATGCGTGCTGTGCGGTTCGTTGCCCAGCTTGACTTCCGTATTGCCCTTGATACGGCGGAAGCGCTCAATGCCATGGCCGGGCGCATTGAGATCGTGTCTGCAGAGCGGGTACGCGACGAGCTGGTGAAACTGGTCTTAAGCGGGCATCCCCGCAAGGGGCTTGAAGCCCTTGTTGAATCGGGGCTGGCTGATTATGTGCTTCCGGAGCTTCCCGCGCTGCAGATGGATACGGACCCTTCCCATCATCATAAAGATGTTTTCGACCATACGATGAAAGTACTTGAACGTGCTGTTGCTCTGGAAACGGATGATAATGGCCCGGTCCCGGCACCGGACCTTGAACTGAGGCTTGCCGCGCTTATGCACGATATCGGGAAGCCGCGCACCCGCAGGTTTGAGGCCGGCGGGAAAGTCAGCTTCCACCATCATGATGCAGTTGGCGCGAAAATGACGCGGAAGCGCTTCCGGCAGCTGCATTTTGACAATCACATCACTGATGATGTTTCTAAGCTGGTGCAGCTCCACCTCAGGTTCCATGGTTATGTTGATGAGCCATGGTCTGATGCTGCAGTACGGCGGTATGTAAAAGATGCAGGCACCCTGTATTACAGGCTCAACCGCCTGACGCGGGCTGATGCGACTACTCAGAACAGGCAGAAGGCACTGATGTTTGAGCAGGCCATGGATGAGCTTGAAGAGCGCGTGGAGCGGCTTAAGGAGAAAGAGGATTTTGACGCGATCAGGCCTGATCTCAACGGCAGCCAGATTATGGATATCCTGGGCCTCCAGCCGGGGCCTGATGTGGGCAGGGCATACAGGCATATGCTGGAGTACCGGCTTGATAACGGTCCGGTGGATGAACAGACGGCAGCTGCGGAACTTAAAAATTGGTGGGATAGCCAGCACTGACTTCACGAGCAGACTCTAAGCCCCGTAATTCCCTTAAAAAGGGATGCCTTAAAAGCCGGTAATCCCTGATCAGAACCACTGTCAGCTTTATGAAGCCTGATTGTCGCCCGGCCATACTTCAGTATGTTCCTGCGCCTGAAGAACCCTGGTGAGCTTGTCTGGGGCAACGCAGCCTTCTGTGGAAGTAAGCCTTTTCTTTGTTTTTTCTGTAACCTTCTGCGTGGTCTCAAGGTTCCGGAAATCGTCCCCGATAACTATGTCCAGGAGGTAATCCTTGCGGTCATCCATGCGCAGGATGACATTATTGGGGAATTCAGCCCGCAGCGTGTACGCTTCAGCAACTGTATTCCTGCCGAAGTAGATAATAGATTTTTTAGAGACTGTTTTGGAATTCCAGTTTCCGGTGCCCTGTACAACGAATCCCCGGTTTGTGAATTCCTGGCCGACAGCTGTGGCAAACCCTGCATGCTTTGTGCCGTTCAGGACCCGAAGCGTAATATGGTTCGCCGCGACTGCGGTATCCTTATCGCTGGCCAGGCAGGCAGTCCGTTCCCCATAGTTATTGGCCTGCGAACCCGAATCGTCCTTTTTGGGGGCGCCGATCCAGCCGAGGGCAAGCGGTACAGCAATAAGTGCTGCCACAATAATGCCGATAACCGCTGTAGTGATAACAAGCCGATGCCGGTCACGCAGATACCGTACACGGGCTTCACGCTCTTCGCGGGTGGTGGAACTTGGCATTATCGGTCCTCCTGGTTTCTTGTAATACCTATCATAATCACTGCTAAGCACAGATGTGCAGGCAGGGATGTGGGGGAGCTGCGGGGTACAGGTTCTGTCTGCATATCCCTGTCGGGAATGGTTATAGTGTGTTATGGCGTGCCTGCAGATATTTCTGCCCGGGCGAGCGCTGCGAATTCTTCGATCGTCAGTGTTTCGCCGCGGCGGGAGGCGTCAATACTGGCCTGCCTGTAAGCGTTATCCCCGATGGTCCCTTTCAGGGCTGAGCGCAGGGTTTTCCGGCGCTGCCCGAACGCTTTGTCAATAAGCTGGAAAGTGCGGTGTTTTAAGGCATAGTTTTTGCTGCGCTCCGCGGCCTGCGGATCTGTGTGCCGATGGAATTCCACCAGGGCAGAATCAATATGCGGGGCTGGCCAGAAAACATTGCGGCCAATAACGCCCGCAAACTGTGCAGTGCCATACCAGGCCAGTTTTACCGATGGGACGCCGTATACCTTCGAGCCCGGCTGTGCTGCCAGCCTTTCAGCCACTTCTTTCTGTACCATGACTACAAAAGAACTGAGGCCGGGGAACCGCTCAAGGAGCGTGAGGATAATGGGGGTCGCAGCATTGTACGGGAGGTTTGAAACGAGCATAAGGGAAGCAGGAGCACTGCTGATTTGTGACGGTTCAAGTTCCAGTGCGTCCGACTGGATCACGTGCAGCCGGCCGGCAGCCTGCGGCATATAGGTTTCTACAGTACTGGGGAGCAGCCCGGCAAGTTTAGGGTCTATCTCTACTGCGAATACAGCAGCGCCGGTTTCCAGGAGTGCCAGCGTAAGGGATCCGAGGCCGGGGCCTACTTCTATAACGGTGCTTGAAGGGCGTGGACTGGCCAGGGCAGCGATCTTCCTTACCGTTCCGGGATCTATAACAAAATTCTGCCCATATTTTTTGGCAGGTGAAATCCCTGCACGGGCGGCTATGCTGCGGATATCTGAAGCGCCTAAAAGGGATGAAGTCCCAGATACCGTTCCAGGTGTTGTCCCGCTTGCTGTTTTGGCCATTTTAATACCAGTTGTGTGTCAGATGGAAAGCTTTTGCCTTTGACGGCGTCCCATAGCGGTTTTTGATATAGTTCAGCCCCCAGTTGATCTGGGTGGCCGCATTATCATGCCAGTCTGCACCGGAAGTTGCCATTTTGCTGCCAGGAAGCGCCTGAGGGATCCCATATGCTCCGGAAGACCGGTTACTTGCATCCCAGCGCCAGCCGGACTCTTTATTGAACAGCCATGCAACTGCCTGCCATTCATTCCCGGTCCATCCATACTGTGCTGCCGCAGCCTGCCCGTAGATTCGGGCCTGTGCCGGCGTAGCATGCCATGTTGATCCTGCCTGCTGCTGTGCCTGCTTTTTCTGGGTTTCGGCCGCATCTCTGCGGGCTTTCTCTGCAGCTTCCTTTTTCTGCTTTTCTTCCGCAGCCTTCCGCTGTTCTTCAGCTTTTTTCGCAGCTTCAGCCTTCCTGTCAGCTTCAGCTTTTTTAGCTGCGTCCTGGTCTTTCCCGTCAGCAGGCTTGCCAGGTTTACCGGATTGCGAAGGCTGGCTGGGGCCGGAGGGGCCGGATGGAGGGGAAGAAGGCTGCGGGCTCTGTGAAGGCTCGGCCGAAGGGGTTGGCTTTGCTCCGGTATTTTTACTGGTATCGTCAGTTTTTGGAGCGGCAGCCTGAGGCTCCTGCTTCTTTTTAGTCCCGATGGTGATAACTTCATTGACTGCGTATGATGTAACTGTCTGTTTTACCATAACGGAGCTTTCCACTACGCCGTCAACAACAACATTACGGAATGTCTGTGTTTCTGAGCCTTCCTTTCCGGCCTGTGATACTGTCCGCACTCCTTCATCCAGTGAAGGGTCGTCAACGTACTGTGTAGCATAGGGGAGGGGGACCTGTTTTGTTGACGTAGTGTAGGAAACGCGCTGCACCCGAAGGATAGTTTCGCCGCTGCTCTGTATCACGTTCACACGGTCATCTTTACCGAGCTGGATGCTGTGGGCGTCAAGGACAGCTGCAGCAGTCGTATTCCCATCATCAATTTTGATTTTCTGCCCATCCACCTGCAGATACGCGGATCCGCGGGAGCTGATAGTGAAGCCGCCGGTCAGCGTATTGTAGATATTGTTGATATCAACGGAAACTTTAACGGCATTTTCTTCATTCTGCTTGAAAAAGCTGAGTATCTGTGATGCATCTGTTGCGTATGTCCAGAAATTGACTACCTGGCCGTCAATGGTGATCGTAGACTGATAGGCAGTCCGTACCGTTACCGTAGATCCGTCCGACAGGATATCCCCGCTGTCCGAAGTAATAAAATCATGGGTCTTTGTCCTGATACCCTGTTCCCTGAGCATGCCTAGTGCGGTGACTGCTGCAGTGTGCACGGTAGATACTTTGCCGTTATAGGAAAGCTTCACGGTTTTAACCGAGACGGTGCAGAACGCGATAATAGCTGCAAGCACAGTGACAGAAGCACACACCATAATGCGCAGCCGGCGGTTCCGGATGAATCGCTGCGGCGTCCATCGACGTGCCATATTTCCCCTTATCCGCTGTAAATACTTGCCTTTGCCGGGATCCGAACAATTGTGTGCATACCCCGCATCCCCTCCAGTCTACAGTTTTTCCGCATGTTATAACGAATTTACAGGGAATAATAACGATTTCATCATATTTTACGGGCGCATCCTGTTATTATGCAGCGTGCTTCTATGGGCGCACCGTTTCGGTACTCGTTGTGGTATTAAAGTGGTATGACAACAATGAAGCAGATCGCACAGGAGACCGGGGTATCGGTATCTACGGTATCGCTGGTTCTGAATGGCCGCGATGAGGGGCGTGTCAAGCCGGACATCGCATCTCAGGTGCGTGACACTGCGCGAGAACTGGGGTACAGGCCCAACCCGCTTGCGCGGTCCTTGCGGACCAGTAAAACAAAGATACTGGGGTTCCTCAGTGAAGAGATCGCTACTACGCCTTTTGCCGGACGGATCATCCTGGGCGCCCATGATGCTGCAAGCGCTTTAGGCTACATGATGCTTACAGTCAATACTGATAGGGAATCTGATGAGAGCGAGGAGATCTCTGCACTTAAACGTTACGGTGTTGACGGGTTCCTGTATGCGAAAATGTTCAACAGGGTCATTACGGTACCGAAGTCATTCGGCGGGTATCCGGTGGTCCTTGTTGATGCGACAGACAGCAAAGGTGCTGTCCCCGGGATCACGCCCGATGAATTCCGTATCGGGTATGATGCCGCCCGGCGCCTTATTGATGCCGGCTGCTCGCAGATAGCGTATGTGGGGAGTGATTCGCCTATTGTTGCGCAGAAGGGAAGGCGTAAAGGGTACCGGAAAGTGCTTGCCGATGCGGGGATCCCCTATAATCCCGGCCTGGATATTGGAGTGGGCAATAACCGGCCTGCTTTGGACGCGGTAAGCAGCCTTTTTGACAGGGCGCATCCTGACGGGTTCTTCTGTTTCAATGATGCGCGGGCATGGTATGTCTATGAATGCGCTGCAAGGCGCGGTCTTGCTGTTGGCCGTGATATCAGCGTTGTGGGGGTAGATAACCATCGTGTATTCGCTGAGACTTTTGCGCCTGACCTTACTACTATTGAGCTGCCGCATTATGAGATGGGATATTGGGCTGCTTATAAGCTTATTTCACTGATCGAAGGCAGGGATCCCGAACCGGATCTGCCTGAAACAACAGCAGGGATCCCTTCTTTAGACAGCCCGCTTCCGGTACGTATACACTGCATGCTGATCGAAAAAAATTCTGTTGCCTGAAGCATCCGGAGCTATTTACTCCGTGTATACCCTGTGTTCGTAAGCCTTTAAGGCACAACACGTCAATCGATTGACGTAGAGCGATTGGCGTGATACTATTACACTGCTGCCAGGCAGGGACACAGCAGTCCTGCAAACCGCGGCAGCATGAGTGGGCCACATGCAGCCCCTCAATAAAATAACAGTGAGGTATTCGGGTTTCCATACTTAGCTCAGCCGCGTAATACCACATAAAGAAAGGACAATTATGTCACGGGAGATACGGCACACTGCTCGTGCTCTGCTCGCTTTCGTACTCGCAGTGGCAGGTACCTTTGGTCTGTCAGGCTGTGGCGAAGCTGCCCGGCATGCAGCTAAAGCCAGCTCAAATGATATAACTATCTGGACCCATACTGCCGGATCGGAAGCGGAGCTTGAAGGGGTAAAGCAGATAATCAGGGATTATAATGCCTCTCCGGATAAAAAAGCTACAGTCCATCTCCAGGCATTCCCCCAGAGTTCCTATAATGATTCGGTCATATCAGCATCGTCTGCGGGGAACCTTCCCTGCCTCGTTGATGTTGACCAGCCTAACACGCCGTACTGGGCATGGGCCAATGTACTGACACCGCTGACGGACAGCAGGCTCCTTGGCCGTGCGCAGGACCTGATGCAGTCGGCAAAGGGGATATGGAACAAAGACCTGTATACTGTAGGCTATTTTGATGCGACAACAGCATTGTTTGCGCGCAGGACGGTACTGGAAAAGTTAGGGATACGCGTTGCTACTGTTGACAAACCGTGGAGCAGGGCTGAGCTGGATGATGCCCTGGCCAGGCTTAAAGCGAGCGGCACATGGAATACCCCGTTTGAGATCGGCACAGCTGACAATAAAAGCGAGTGGTATGCATATGCTTATGCGCCTATCCTGCAGTCGTTCGGAGGGGATCTTGTAAACCGCAGTAATTACACAAGCGCGGAGGGGAAGCTCAACGGCACAGCTGCCCGGGAATTTGCTTCATGGATGCGCTCGCTTGTGGAGAAAGGCTATATCAGTTCCCGGGGCGGGTCTGATACGGCGCTTGATTTTGTTAATAACAAATCAGGGCTCCTGTATGGCGGCATCTGGTCAATGAGTACTTTCCAGAAGTATGCAAAGGACTACAAAGATATAGTCGCCATGCCTCTTGCAGATTTCGGGCACGGCCCTGTTGCCGGCGGCGGTTCATGGACCGTGGGGATGACGGCAACATGCGGCAATAAGGAAGCTGCCCAGGATTATATCCGGTTCTCTCTGCAGGATAAGTATGTTGCGACCATGGCTAAGGCAGGGATGAACATCCCGGCAACCAAAGGCGCGCAGAAACTCGTACCGCAGTTTGCCAACGGGGGCGATATGCAGGTTTTCACTGAGATATCAAAACAGTACGTAAAAATGCGCCCTGAAACACCTGCATACAATTTTATCTCAACTGAATTCCGCAAGACAATTGGGGATATCCTTAACGGCGCTGATATTGATACATGGCTCAATAAAGCAGTCAACCATATTGACGGCAATATTAAAGGTGCTGACGGTTACAGGAAAAATCCGAGGCACTGACTGCACCGGAGATATTTATACATTGTACTGATAAGGAAAAATAATCATGACACAGACTACTCAGACGGGCACTGTCCCGACAGCTGCTGTACCCGCGGATGCAGCAGGCATACGCCAGAAGCACGTATTAAAACTGCGCGGGTCCGGCAGGCGTGGATCGAACAGGGGCAAAGGGCCCAACAGGCGTGCATCTGAACAGCGCCACGAAAATGCTGTTGGCTGGGGGATGCTCGCACCCGCATGCATCCTTCTCCTGCTGTTTATCGGTATCCCGGTACTTCTGGCCTTTGCCCTGTCATTCACTAATGCCCGCACCATCAGCCCGAATCCCACAAGGTTTATTGGCTTTGAAAATTTTACACGGCTGTTTTCTGATCCGACATTCTGGTATGCCCTGCGCAACGTTGCGGTATTTGCTGTTGTTGTTGTCCCGGTGCAGGCTGGGTTAGGGCTTTTCCTGGCAGTGCTCATCAATAAGCAGGTACGCAGCTCGGTGTTCTTCCGTACTGTCTATTTCCTGCCGGTCGTGACCTCTATGGTAGTCGTTTCCCTGCTGTGGATGTTTATCTACCAGAATGACGGCATGCTTAACCAGGTGCTCTCCAAGCTGACTTTCGGGCACTGGCAGGCTGTTGACTGGCTGAATGACCCGTGCACAGCAATGGGGGCGATCATTGTTATGTCTATCTGGCAGGCTGTAGGACAGCATATGCTGATCTGGCTGTCCGGGCTGCAGACGATTCCGGGGGAGCTGTATGAAGCTGCCGAACTGGACGGCTGCTCTCCCTGGGAACAGTTCAAAAATGTGACCTGGCCATGCCTGCGGTCTACAAGGAATATGATCCTGATAACTATCACGATCGCAGCAATGAGCCTGTTCACGCAGATCAATGTCATGACGCAGGGCGGACCGCGTGACGCCACTACAACTGTTGTCTTCGAGGCTGTCCGTTCCGGGTTCCAGCAGCAGGAAATGGGGTACGCCAGCGCTATCACCCTCGTGTTCTTCCTTATCATTATGGCCGTTACCGCTGTACAGCGCCGTATGACACGTGATAAATAGCGGGACCGGGAAGACCTAAGTTTAAGGACTTTAACAGGAGTTTGAAAATGTCAGACCAAATAAAACAAGTAAAATCAGACCAGATAAAAAAGGCAGCATATAAAAGGAACAGGCTGAGCGTATGGGGATGGATAATACGCATCATCTTTGCGTTTATCTTCGCTTTTCCCCTGGTATTCATGGTTGTATCAAGCTTCAAGCCCGATGACCAGATCATGGGGGACCTTGGATCGTTCAGGGCTTTCCTGCCTGTTGGGAAAACTACTTTGGATAATTATGCCCAGGTGTTTACCCGCGTGCCGGCAGCAACATTCCTCCTCAATTCAGTGATTATTACTGTAGTGACTGTGGTGCTTGGAGTATTTATCAATTCAATGGCAGCGTTTGCTATACAGCGCCTCAACGTCAGGTTCAAGAAAATCATTTTTGTTTTTATCCTTGCAACATTAATGGTTCCGTTTGAAACGTATGCCATCCCTCTGCTGTGGTGGGTAAACCAGCTTCCGCGGCCTGCAGTTGACCAGTTCGGGCTGTACTTCACCCGCGGATGGATCGATACCCTTGCTGTGCAGATAGTGCCGTTTATAGCTAATGCTTTCTCGGTTTATCTGTATATCCAGTATTTTGAGACTATCCCCAAGGAACTTGATGAAGCGGCAAGGGTCGATGGGGCGGGATGGTTCCATATATACTCCCGCATTGTTATGCCCCTTTCAGGGCCGGCAACTGCAACCGTAGTCATCTTAAGCTTCCTGCCTATGTGGAACCAGTATGTATGGCCGCTTATGGCTGTACAGTCGGAAAATCTGCGGCCGGTAATGATAGGGATACAGTACTTCCAGCAGATGACCACCTCGTGGGGGCAGATAATGGCATATAGTTCTGTAATAACAGTCCCGATCATTATTGTGTTCGTCCTGTTCCAGAGGCAGTTCGTCAGCTCCATTGCTTCCACAGGCGTCAAGGGTTGACGAGGGTCAGCAGGGGCGGGCAGGGCAGCAGCTCAGGAAAGGAAAGTTATTCATTATGGATACGGATCATGTGAATAAGGATCACGCACAGGCCCTTATAAGGGCAGAAGCTGGGGTGGCTGCACTTGCTGCCCGGCGCAGCGACCGCTGGTATCCGCAGTTCCATATTGCCTCTGACGGCGGGTGGATCAATGATCCTAATGGGCTGTGCTACTATCATGGGCGCTGGCACGTGTTCTACCAGCTGCACCCTTACGGCACGCAGTGGGGGCCGATGCACTGGGGGCATGTTTCCAGCGAAGATATGGTTACATGGCGGCGCGAGCCTGTTGCCCTGGCGCCCAGCCTTGATCAGGACCGTGACGGTGTATTTTCAGGCTCGGCAGTTATAGGGGATGATGGGCGGCTCCGCCTGTTTTATACGGGGAATATCACTCTCCAGCAAAGGGATGAAAACCATGCGGAAGAATTATACGAAGCGCAGATGCTTGCTGAAGCACAGGATGATGATGCGAGGGTTTTCGCCAAGCAGGGGGTAGTGGTAGCTTTCCCCGAAGGTGCTGTGCACAGTGACTTCCGCGATCCGAAAGTATGGAAACAGAACGGAACCTGGTACATGATCGTCGGTGTGCGTTCGGCTAGGGAGCGCGGGCAGATATGGCTTTACACTTCGCAGGACCTGGTGTCATGGGAGTTTTCCCGCGTGCTGTATGAGCACCCGGACCCTGATGTGTATATGCTTGAGTGCCCGGACTTTTTCGCCCTCCACAATGATTCAGGCGACATGAAGTGGGTCCTGTGCTTTTCTGCGATGGGCTCGAAGCCCTGCGGATTCATGAACCGTAATGCGAATAATGCCGGATATATGATAGGGACGTGGGAACCGGACGGGTGCTTCCAGCCTGAAACAGGGTTCCGTTTATGGGATTGGGGGCATAACTTCTATGCGCCCCAATCCTTTGAAGGACCGGATTCACGGCGTATCATGTATGGGTGGATGAGCCCGGAGGCCAGCGGGCCGGTACCTGTGCAGGAAGACGGCTGGTGCGGGAACCTTACCCTTCCGCGTGAACTGACTCTTGATAAGGACGGCAGCATCCGTATCACCCCTGTAAAAGAAACAGAGGCATTGAGGACGTCGCAGTACAAGTTTGGCAGGACCAGCCTGGGTGCTGAAGAGCAGCTGGTTGTTGCTGAGGAAAGTGCAGGCACTGAAATTGAGATGGTTATTGATCTCAGCCGTTCCACTGCTGAGCGCTGCGGGCTGAAGGTACATGCCGGCGGGCAGGGTTCATATACATATATTGCGTATGATGACCAGATCCAGCGTATAGTGGTTGACCGGCAGGCAGCCGCTGAAGGCGGACGGGGATACCGTGCGGCTCCGCTGAGCAGCGAAAGCCTTTCCAGCGGGAGAGTTGCCCTGCGGATCTTTATTGATCGGGGCTGTGTTGAAGCCTATATCAATAACGGGGAACAGGTAATGAGTTCCTTCAGCTATCCTGTGGAAGGTCCGGGGAAATCCATCCTGCTGGCAGAACGCGGGACAATGGAAATTGAATCCCTTACGGTCCACCGCCTGAGGGGGATAGGCCTCAGCTAACGGTACTGTTTATTTTTTACCCGCGGAAGGTATGCCCCTGCCAAGCGCCCGAAGGCCTGATATCCGCCGTGTGTAGTTCTCCTGGGCTGCTTTGCTGAATGCCCCTTTGAGGCTGTTTTCCATGCTGTTCACATATGATGTGGAATCAGCCGCTGCACTGTTAAGGAGGCTCTTTATCCCATTCCGGTATTCAGTAAGATATTTCTTCATAGCGGATTCTGAAACTGATGGGCCGATATCGCTCACCATACCGTACTGGATTCCTTTAGCGTAACTTTGAGTATTCCCTTCAACAGCAGATGTCCCCTGTGTCATACTTATACTCATAGTGATCCTTTATGTTTTACTATCCTATCAGGTTGATTCAGTTTATTACAGTGTTAACTTTTTATTGCCGATCCTCACGGCTGTATTTTTTCTCTTCCTCGATATGCTCCTCCATTTTCCTTATCTCAGTGATAATCTCGTCCCGCTGCCTTTCTGCAAGCGCCGTCTCCCTCAGATTTTCATCACGCAGCCACTGTAGACGGGGAATTGCCCGTGCTTTGATATCAGAAGCTGATTCAGGGTATCGTAGGGCAAGCTCATGGATCCCCTCTTCCCACTTATCAATAATCTTGTTCTTGCGGTATATGAGCTCTCCAAGCCGTGTGTAACTGTTCTGCACATCATACAGTGTATGCTCCAGATGTTCATCAGGCGAAGAACAATCCGGACAGGCCCTGTAGTCAACAATATCCTCGATCGGGGAATGCATAAAGTCATCCATTATTTCCTGTTAGCCTTCCACGAGAGAATGTCGCTGTCAATACCGCCGGAATTGTAATTGTTGAACTGCCGCGCAAGGTCTTCATCTTCATCAACCAGCCTGGTGATGCCGGATTCCACCTGGCTGCCGATGTTATATATCTCCTGGCACTCATGTTCCATGGACTCTTCCAGCTTTTCAATTTCTGCCCTGATCCCTCCTATAAGGGATTCTTTAGTGCACCCGGCAGAGGCCAGTCCCTGCTCAATTTCATCATGCGACAGGTATCCTCCTAAGGTTTCGCTCAAAGATTTTATGACGTTATCCCATTCACGGTCCATCTCGGCCAGCACCTTTTTCTTCAGAGCCTGTGCCTTGAACTCCAGCGAATCCATTCGGGAGTCAATCGCCCGGACGACTGCGCTAGCCTGCATGCTGTCTACATATATGGACTGGCTTTCAGAAAGTGCCTTCCGTGTTTTTATCCAATGGGAAGCATCCTGTTTCAGCATGTCCAGGATATTTTCTTCACCTTCTTTGATTGACAGGGTAGTTAGTATGAGTTTGCCGTCTTTCGTGAACTGGTATCCGCCCCACATGTGCTGATTAACAATACGGTCTTTAGTGTTCTTTCCGCCTGTCCTGATACTGTCGACCCAAAACACGCTGCCAACGGCATACTGCCGTGTGGAGTAGCCGAATGATGCAAGGTCTCTGGGGTCAAGATAGTTATTGATTTTATTTCTGCATGCCTTCACGCGCTCTTTTTCGGCGCGGCTCAAAACCCGGTAGACATTTGGGCCTTCGTATAGCCACGCGCCCTTTAATCGTGTAGTCTGTTCCGTATCCAAAGATGCTATGGCATACTGCCCATCCATAGACCCTAAGGAATGGCCGTAAATCTCTATACTGTATCCCTTATTCTCGTCAAATACCTTTTTTGTAAAACCGGCAGCAGCTCTCAACTGGCCTGTAGGGCCTTTAATTTTTGCAGCAGCTTTGAGAACTAACAATATATCATTATCTCTCCAGTCCTTCCGGCCCTTCGAGCCCTGAAAAATTATTCGGATAGTCTTCGTTTTCTCATCTTTGATGGCAACAGCATCCAGGCCATTAGGGTCGTCGCCCTTGACATTGTCTCGTCCACGGACAACCTTGACGACTGTACCGAGAGAGGTCTTACCTCCATCAATACTGACATCTCTTCCTTTGACCCAAGTTTTATCATCATTATATGCTGAATTTGTTATTTCTTTACGCTGCAGATCAGTAAACTGCTGGTCAAACATGAATACCCCTTTCTATCATAACTTATTATGAATCTCTTATTTGTCCAGATACCCTTTGCCGTACCGGGCCTCCAATAGATTTTTCAATTCTTTACTTGTAATACCACCCTCATCTGTTAGTTTTCCTTCTGGGTGCGTCTCATCGAAAGTAAAAGATGGCTTGTCTACACCAAAACTCGTCACTAGGGACTCATCGTTATTAATAATAATAGTGAAATGCAGTCCCCCCATAGGACTGTGCTTAATCGACGACTCATCAATCTTATACGTTTTAATAACACCTTTATCAGTTAATGCATCACGATCGAAATACTTGAGTCGCTCCTCAATCAGTTTCCTACATTCAGAGGAATGCACGATGCTTACCATCTCCTGCTGGAATGCGTCCTGCTCCTGCTGCTGAATTTTATTATGGATCATGATAAAACCTCCAATACCAGTGACTGCTAGAACAGACACAACAATAATGGCCACAAGCCACCATTTCAAACGCGGACGCCTTGCTGCAGCTGCAGCTGCCGAGGTGCTGCCGGGCTTCCAAGAGGCGTTGGCGCTTGCAGAAGAGTTCGTATTACTCGTATTATCTGTATTATTAATGCCAGTCATAAACTGTGCCCTCCATTACCCCATAGCTTAGCACTGTCTTTGACAGCGGTGCAGGGAAGGCATAAAAATGGGGGCGGGGATCAAGGGGAATAGAGGAACCCGCCCCCACCGCGAGAGCTTTTACTATCTGCCTACACTCCCGCGTATAGCCCAGAGTTCAACCGGAACTCAATGGGCTTATCCTAGATACGTTTATACTTCTATAGTACACCACAATACGCAATTTTGCGAGGGATCGCCAAAATTAATTCAGGCGCAGATTCTGCAGAGGTATAAGCGGAAATGGGCGGGAAAGGGTAATGCGGTGTAGGGTGGATCATGAGTGATATTTGTTGTATATGAAAGTCGGGTATGGGCAAGGAAACAAAGCACAGCGGTACCGCGCACGGAAAGATCATCCTTATAGGGGAGCATTCCGTTGTACATTTCAAGCCGGCTATTGCGCTGCCTCTGATGAGTACTGAGATCCGTGCCGAAGTAAGCGGAAATGGTTCGTCTGCTGATGATCCCAGGTTCGCCGTTGACTGCGAGTATTTTACAGGCAGTCTTGTGGATGCGCCCGGAAACTTGGGCAACCTCCAGAAACTCGTGACGACGCTGTTTAACAGCCTGTGCGTCCCGCAGGGATGCGGGGGGTTTGATATAAAGATCATTTCTTCGATCCCGCGCGAACGGGGGATGGGGTCATCCGCAGCGGTGGCTATTGCCGTTATCCGTGCAGTAGCAGATTATGCGGGTGTGGTCCTTGGCAGCCAGGAAGTTTTCGATTACGCGCAGATCAGCGAAAATATAGCCCATGAAAATGCTTCAGGCCTTGATACTATTGCGACTGCAAGCAATCAGGCAGTCTGGTTTGAGAGGGGGGAAACGGCGGAGGCCTTTGACTGCGAGTGCCCGGGCACGCTTATTGTCGCAGATTCAGGTGTGAAAGGCGGTACACGGGAAGCTGTCGCGGCGGTCCGGTCTATGCTGTACAGCAGGGAACGGGGGAAAGCGCGCGAAGCGGCACAACAGATAGACAGGCTGGGCGAGCTGGCTTATGCGTGTCTGCAGGCGTTGCGCAAAGGTGATACCGCCAACTTGGGATTCATTATGGATGAGGCGCATGAGATCCTTACAAGCCTTACGGTGTCAGACAGGAAACTGGATACACTTGTAGCCGCTGCCCGTAAAGCCGGCGCAATAGGGGCAAAGCTCACCGGCGGCGGCCGTGGAGGCTGCATGATTGCTCTGGTCGCTGATGACCTTCGCAGTGGGGCGCCCGCAGCTGTGAAATCTGTAGAATCAGCATTAAAGGCAGCAGGGGCGGTGAATACATGGCGTCTCCCTCTGCACACAGACCCGGGTACGGATGCGGGGCGGGCAGTAACGGTAAAATAGGAGAGGGTAGAATAGGAGTGCATCAACGGAAAAGTGATCGGGGCTAAAATGACAGATTTTACTGCTGCGCGCGCTCATGCCAATATTGCGCTTATCAAGTACTGGGGCAAGCGTGATGCTTCGCTTATCCTTCCTACAAGCGAGAGCCTGTCGCTGACACTTGATCCGTTATATACAGATACGGCGGTTTCTTTTATTGACGGCACTGAAGACCAGTTTATCCTTGACGGTGCTGAGCAGGGAGGCACCCCGCTTGAACGTGTCCGCGCATTTATTGGCCTGTTCCGGCAATACATGAGCAAGCATGGTAAAGCGGGCAGCACTGCTGGCAGCGAAGCCTCCGGTAGGGATTGCGTCAGCTTATATACCAGGGCTGTGCGCGTAGAAAGCCATAACCATGTACCGACGGCGGCAGGTATGGCGAGCTCAGCGTCAGCTTTCGCCGCACTTGCATGGGCTTTGCGTGACCTGTACGGCCTGCACGGCATAAGCGACCGTCAGCTGTCCACTTTTGCACGGCGCGGTTCCGGTTCAGCATTGCGCAGTATGTTTGGCGGGTTCGTCAAGTGGAGGTATGGTACCGGGGATGATGATTCGTATGCGGTCCAGGTAGATGATGCCCAGTGGGATGTTGGTGCTGTTATTATTGCGCTCAGCACTAAACAGAAAAAAACAGGCAGCCGCTCAGGTATGGCGCATACGGTAAATACTTCAGCTTTTTATCCCTTGTGGCGTGAGGCTTCCGAGGCTGACCTTAAACTGGTCGAGGAAGGCATCCGTGAGCGGGATATCGACAAAATCGGCAAGGCCATGGAGGCCAATGTAATGAAATTCCATGCTGTGATGTTTGCTGCCGATCCCCCTCTGACATATATGACTGCTGAGAGCTGGAAAGTGATCGAACATATCTGGTCTCTTCGTGAGCAGGGGATACCCTGTTACTTTACGATGGATGCCGGACCTAATGTGACTGTCCTCTGCCCCAGGAGCTATATGGACCGGATAGCTGCAGATATGCGCAGCGCTTTCCCGCAGGCAGCGGTCATCCCCGCAGCGAGCGGGCCGGCACCGGAGGATATCCCGGCATATGAGTGGAAAGGGCTTTATGGAAAATAATAAGGCTGGGATCGGCGGTGTGCCCGCCACTGCTCCTATTGGTGCCGGCCCTTATGCTTCCTGCTCGGTTTCAGATACGGCCTCTTATACGACCCATACCCGGACAGTAAAAGTTCCCGGAAAGCTGTACATCCTTGGGGAGTATGCGGTAGTTGACGGGTACCCTGCCATTATTGCCCCCGTGGACCGGTACCTTACAGTTACTGTAGGCAGCTGCAGCACCGAGGGCAGCCCTGGCGGTACTGTGGCTGATGCTTCTGTTCGCGGGGGCAGCGAGGCTTTTGCTCGCGGAAGTGATACCCTTTCTGCATCTGCCGACGCATCTGCCGAGGCTGTTATTTCGTCGTCATTATTTCCCGATGAGAAATGCCGGATCCCGCTAAACAGGTTTATCCAAGGCACTTCATTTTACGGAAAGATCCCCGGCAGTATCCGTGCCCATACCGACCGGGGGCGTATGGCGAAAGTAGGAACTGCAGCCTGTGTCGCGCTGGAGTACCTCAGCGAGAAAAGTATTCCTTTGCAGCCGTGTACTGTTGCTGTTGATTCCCAGCTTGACGATAAAAATACCGGACGTAAATATGGCCTCGGCTCGTCAGGAGCTGCTGTTGTTGGCGTTATTAAAGGTATCCTTGAGTTTTATGGAGATCTGTATCCCGCTGTTTCACGTGAAACATTCGTGAACGAATTAGTGGTCTATAAGTTGGCTGCGCTTACCCTTCTTGCCTTGGGGGACAACGGGTCTTACGGCGATGTTGCCTGCTGCTCATACTGCAGGCCGATTTATTACGTCAGGCCCGATGTGCAGTGGCTGAAGGATCATGTGAATCTTCCGGTTGCAGCCGTACTTAATTCAGAGTGGCCAAAGCTTCATATCCGGCCTCTGGCAATTTCACAAAATATCACTTTTATTACCGGCTGGACGGGGAATCCTGCATCTTCGGCAAAGCTTGTAGAGGCAGTGGGGTCATATAAGCAGGTGTGCTCCGATGACTTTGAGGAGTACTGCAGGGGCGTTGCCCGGTGTGCAGATATTTTTGCGCTCTGCTGCGCAGGCCTCCGTACTGCCGATGTACAGCATGCCCTGGCAGCGATTTCCGATGCTTCGCAGCTGATGCATGGCCTGTCAGATGCAGTGGAAAGCTATCACTATAGCAGTGATGACAGCGTAGGGCTCTCCGGATGCCAGGAAACCAGCATAAAAATCGAGACAGATACCCTGAAAGAGTTTATTGATATAGCGAGGCGTTACGGTTTAGCCGGCAAAGTTTCGGGCGCCGGGGGCGGTGATTGCGGTATCGCAGCGGGGGCAGATCTTACACGGGATATTATTGGGGACGTGCAGGAGAGCTGGGAAGCTGCAGGGATAATCCCTGCTGATTTTACTGTAATGCGCTGCTAATCAGCACGGTGGGGGAAGCATACTGTAAGTACTGCCGGGATCCGCCCTCCGGTACTGCAGGAGGCTCCCAGCCTGCTAGACCGACCTTCCGGTTTGCGGAGCCTATAGGCCAGCGGGGTCCTGTGATGTTGTGTACTTTGTAGTGCTGCAGGCCCCTTTTAATCAATATGATTCAGAGTAGGCAATGTACATCAAAAAGTGTGGAAATGGCTGGCGGGAGGAGTGAGGATTGATATCCTCACATATGGTATGTGCATAATTCATCATAAGATTTTTATGTTTCCTTTTCGTAGCAAGGGGTTAGCCTCTATGTGTAAATTTTTATTGTCTTAATTTGCCTTATTGTTAAAAATTATCAAAGGCATTAGCAATTTCTTTTGTTGGGTTGGAAATAAGTGAGAGTATACATTTATTGTAGTATTTATGGACTATGCCCTAAACGCTTCATCAGTGTAAAGAAAATATAATCTCTTCCCTCGCCATTCCTTAAACCTGTGTACATGAGTAGACGGTACGGTAGCTGATATTGATATTCTTCCCTAGTAAACGGTGCATCAAATTGCTTGAACTGCTCAGATGTGTAATATGACATTTCCTTGTGTTGTTGCGGTAAGCGATGTAAGCCGTTACAAGGGTTATCCTGTCTAAGTTCATTTGTGATTGCAACTATGGACTGTGCCGCAATTTTTGGAGATTCCATGGTAGAGAGCAGTGCCTCCTGAAACGAATTTTGCCTCTTCTTTTACTAAACCTGTGTAGCCTTTTAATTGCTGCTTAACAACAGATTGATCAGCGCCACAGTAAATACAAATTTGAGTTTTCACCACTTATACATCCTCGTTTAGTGGATAAACTGTTTATTTTAATAAGTGTAATGATGGGTGATCATTGGGGTTTGGAAAAATGGTATAAACGTTTAATAGGCTACTTGATATTTTTGAACCAATTTCTTATAACTAACAATCATATAGATAGCATAGCTGATTGTTGCGATTGAACCACCAATACCTGAAATGGCATAAAGAGTTTGCCAGTTTAAGTCTGAGGTGAAAGCCAACCAAATAGAGATAAAAGCAAAGGTAATGGGAATCGGTGCGATAAAATAGTCAATTTTTCGACTCATAATACTTGCCTGAGGAAGAAAATGAATACCGATAATCAAAGTGACGATTGGCATTATGAATTTTATCTTGCCTAGTAGTGCCAAAATGATGACAGCCAACCATAGACTAGAATAACTGATAATTGAAAGTATCTTCATCTTTTTCTCTATTGCTCGTGAATCATCTGTTGAGACAGCATGAAACTTTTTGGAATGCTGAATATTGTCTATGCTCATTTTGACAATGAGCATGCAGAATATCGCAAGCATGATAAATATCAGCCAGCCAGCTAATCCCCAAGCAAAACCAAACCAGACGGCATAAATTAAGGTAAAGAATGACATGACAATGCTAATCGGTGCAATACTTTGAGCCTTTATACCAAACTCTTCTAGTTTAATAAAATCTCTCACGATGATACCTCCTTATTTAAGCGAAAAATATCTTCAACGGGCATGTTAAGGATACGAACGATTTTGAGTACCATTTTAATCGATGGGTTATATCGATTATTCTCCAAGTGGAGAACGGTCTTTCATCGGGCACCAATCTCATCTGCCAACTCTTGCTGGATCAACGCATAAGGCTATGGAACGCAGATACCGTAAGGCTGAAAAACAGTGTGCCCGGGCGTGGGCAGCTGAAGGCAGGGACAGCATGGGGCGGGACAGCCTTTCTTGTACAGGTACCGGGACGATTGCTGTTATCCAAACCGCAGCCCTTCTTGCCGTTTTTGCTGTACTGGGGTTTGCTGTTAAGCGGTTCAGCAGGTATTACAGTAGATAGTGTGTGGACGTGCGGCAGGCGGGCTGCTGATATTTACAGCCGTCTGAGACCTTCAGCTTCATTGGTATTGCTGTTGTACGTGTACAATGGGTGCAGCAGCAATATATGTATGGCGTGCGGATAGTATAGGCAGGAAGGCGAAAGGCTTTATGGCAATGGATGATCTTGAAGAGGCTGATACTGAGGCGGGCGGTATCGTGGATGACCGGGCAACTATCTCAAGCCGTAAAGATGACCATATCCGCCTTGCACAGAAATTTGCGCGGGAATACCCTGCCGGGTACCAGAAGGAAGTCTACAGGGAACTTGATGGATGCGAATTCATCCATCGCGCGCTCCCTGAAACATCTATTGACGAGGTTGACATCAGCACTTGTGTTGCCGGCATCGCGCAGCCGTCCCCGATTTTTATCAATGCCATGACCGGCGGTACGGAGGCAACGAATAAAATCAATATGGCACTGGCTCAGGCTGCTTCCAGGACAGGGATAGCTATGGCACTGGGGTCAATGAGCATCCTGGTCAAGAAGCCTGAAGTCCGCGATTACTACAGGGAACTGCGCGAGGCGAATCCCCGCGCAAAGTTTATTGCTAATCTGGGCGCTGAGCATACAGCCGAGTCGGCCCAGCTTGTTGTGGATGCTGTTGGCGCACTGGCGCTGCAAATACATGTGAATGCTGCGCAGGAGATAGTGATGCCCGAAGGGTCGCGCGATTTCCGGGGCTGGCTGGACAATATCCGTGAGATCACGGCGGCAATGGGCGAGCGAAAGGTCCCCGTCCCTGTGATCGTTAAGGAAGTAGGTTTCGGCATGGGCAGGGAAACGGTCGCTGCACTGCATGAAGCGGGCGTCCGGTACGTTGATATCGCAGGCAAGGGCGGGACTAATTTTATCAGGATAGAGGATGCCCGTATCCGTGAGGCTGCAAAGGGGAGCCTTGCAGATGCAACCGGTAATAGTTGTGAAAATACAGATGACAGCGGCTGCGCAGGTACTTACTGTTTCGGTCAGGGTTTCTCATACCTTCAGGGATGGGGGATATCCGCATTGCGCTCGCTTGTGGAAGCACGGAGCGTTGACGGTATGGATATTATTGCTTCCGGCGGTGTGCGGAATCCGCTTGACGCCGTGAAGTACCTGGCTTTAGGTGCTCAGGCGGTTGGGCTGTCGAGGGCTTTCCTGAGTACGGTACAAGGTGGCGGTACGCTCTCCGGTTCCAGCGGGGATAGCGGAATCGGAATATCAGTCAGTGATGATGCCGAGGCCCGGCTTACACAGTTTATTGAAGTCTGGAATTCCCATATTGCCCGTATCTTTACCCTCTTGGGAGCCCGCAGTATCGCCGAGCTGCAGGCTACCGCGCGTATGGTGTATCCTCAGTCGCTTGTGGAATATTGCCGCCAGCGGAGTATTGCACTGCCTTAGGGCTCCTAACGAGCAGCAAGCCGCTCTTGTTTAGCGGTATTGCCTATGTGTTATGCAGGACAATATAGAAAATGTCGGAACCTAAGATATCATACAAGGCTTTTGCAGGGCGGATCTTGCGTTTTTGCGATGAATTAGCTCGCACTTCCCTTTCTGTACCTGCCGGTTTCGTCTTTTTTATAATAAATTACGAATTTTTTCTTTTATAAATGGGTTAAGAGAATA
>ERZ773005.198-NODE-198-length-56631-cov-11.747313_pt1 | contig 56631 bp, 54 predicted proteins | sample MGYA00580666_ERZ773005 | MGnify/ENA primary metagenome ERZ773005 (study PRJEB29015, sample SAMEA2737999) | human oral metagenome | biome: human oral; feature: human-associated habitat; material: dental | place: China | collected 2061 ...
CGTCTGAGGGCCGCATCGCGTGCCTCGGCCACGCGGGCGAGCTCCTCGGCTCGTGCTCGCTCGGCTGCAGCCTCTGCCTGGCGGGCGCGCCGCCTGTCGTAACGCAGCCGCGAGATTGCGCCCAGCGCGATGGTGAGGATGGTGGGGGAGAGGAAGACCACGTACGTGAGCATGAAACCCCATGTTGAGGCAATCCCGCCGACAGCCGCCCCGCCCGTCGGCGGGATGACGTCCTGCGTGCAGGCGAAGGCCTGGGCTGCGACGATCGTCGTGGTTCCCGCCAGGGCGTCCCGCTGGCTTCCGCGTGCCACGCAGGCATAGGCTGCGACAAGGGCGAGCGCGCCCGTCTCGGACGTGACGCCCATGAGGGAGAGCAGGGCGATCGACATGGCCTCCGCCAGGGCGACGGCGAGCGGCCAGCGGTGCCGCACGAAGAGGGCGGCGCATCCCAAGGCCAGGAGCAGCAGCACCGGCAAGAGCAGGCTGGGGCTGGGAGATCCGGGCAGGCCGATGAAGAAGAGGCGCGTGAAGAGCATGGCCTCCCACGCCACGCAGAGGACGGGTGCCACGAGCTGCAGGAGGGGGCTTGCGTCCCAGCGCTCTGACAGCCTGTCGAACATGACCCTCTCCCTCCTTCCGTTTGCCTCATTCTATCCCGCATAGGCCCTAGCTTGCGTGGATGTCATGGCGGCGCAGGCGTAGGGTCGCGAACGCGACTGCCACTGCGGTCCACGCCACGGACATCACCACGATGGTCGCCGCATTGGACGCTGAGAGGCTGACCATCTCGTTCGAGTTCATGCCCATCTGCATGAGGGAGTAGGGGAACACGTAGCCCGCTCCGGCCATGGTGGCCATGAGACCGGCGACGCCTCCTGCGAGCGCCACGCCCACCGGAGCCGCAAAGCTGCGGACGAGCATCGAGACGATGAGCTGCAGCGCCGCGATGGCAAGGCTGCCAAGCCAGCCGAGCGCCACGTAGAGCAGGGTGCTCCCGACGGGGAAGCTTCCGGGTACGCCCAGGGCGACGCCGCAGGCCACGTACGCTGCGACGATGCTCGCGAACGCCACGAGCATGCAGACGCCGGCGACGACCAGCTTGGCGCAGAATACGTGACGGGCGGGCACGGGCGCGACCATGAGCTCGTTCCAGTTGGAACCCTGGTGCTCGAGGCGCCACAGGTGGCTTGCCGCCGCACCGACGAGTGCGGGCAGGAAGAAGTAGCAGACGAAGAGCGTCTGCTGCGTCCACAGGTTCTCCCAGCCGGGCGTGAGCACTCCCAGGTTGAGGCTGTAGTTTGCCGAGCCCAGGAGTGCGGAGAGGCCGGGCAGCAGCACGAAGGCCAGCCAGATGGGCGCCCTGAGCATCTTGATGAACTCCGTATGAACGCAGGCGGCGAAGGAGACGTGGCTTACGCGAGGGCTTCCGTCCATGCTAGAGCTCCTTTCGGGAGAAGCTGCGGCTTGCGTACCCGTAGATCGCAACGGTCAGGACGATGATGACGGCAAGGTCCGCCACGGGCCAGGCCCGCGAGGCGAACGCCACCCGACCCGCATCGAAGCTCATCTCGACGGTGGAGAGCAGCGCGTAATACGAGCTGGGGACCAATCGGGCAAACGCCGTGGGCAGGTACATGGAGAACAAGCCGAGAAACGACAGCGCCACACCCACCACGAGGGTAAGGAACTGGTTCTGCAGGATGAGGCAGAGTGCCTGGGCCAGCGTCGCTACGAGCAGACTCACCGCGAGCGTGGAGACCGCGTACTGGGCGATGGCAATCGCGTCCGGCAGCGAGAGGAAGCCGAGGGACGAGGTCAGAGCGAGGCCGGCCGCGGTCTGCGCGACCACGAGAAGTCCCAGCACAAGGATTATGGCCTGCCACTTCGCACGGAAGAGCTCTCGGGGTGACTGCAGGGTGAGGAGCTCCTTGAGCATGCCCCCAGGGCTCTCTATGTCGCAGACGGTGCTCGAGACGACGCTTGCGAGCAGGGGGAGGAAGATGGCGTTGAGCATGGGGAGCTGCCAGTAGATAGCGCGCCAATCGCCCTTGGACACGGCATCGCCCGAGTAGCCGTATCCCAGCCAGGCGAGCTCGAGGGCGATGAGGGCCAGCGCAACGAGTGGCAGGTGCTTGCGGCGGAGCTTCCTGAGCTCCAGGCGAACCGCCAGGGTTCGGCGCGGCTGCGGCGTTGCGGACGGGGTCTTTTCGGCCATCAGATCGTCGCCTCCATGCCGGTCAACTGGAGGAAGATGTCCTCCAGGCTCTGGGAGCGCTCCTCCATGCGGACGATGCCGACGCCTTGCTGCGCAAGGCACAGGCTCAGCTGGCCAGCGGTGGTGTCGTCGACAGCCTTGATGCGCAGCCATCCATTGGTGTCCGCTGTGGCGCCGGCGAGTGCTCGCAGGGCGGTCGCGTTGTCAGTGGTGCGCAGGGCGATCCAGTGCCGAGCGCGGGCGTGCAGCTCCGCCATGGGACCCTGCCAGACCATCTGGCCGGAGTTGATTATGCCCACGTGGTCGGCCATCTGGTCTATCTCAGAGAGCAGATGGCTCGACACCATGACGGTGCAACCAAAGCGACCGGGCATGTCGCGGATGAGCTGGCGGATCTCGTGGATGCCACTGGGGTCGAGTCCGTTGGTGGGCTCGTCGAGCAGCAGCAGCCGTGGACGGCCGACGAGGGCGCTTGCGATGCCCAGGCGCTGGCGCATGCCGAGCGAGAACTGGCCGACAACCCTGCGGCGCGTCTTGGGGTCGTTCAGGCGCACGACCTCGAGGGCCTCGTCGATGCAGCTGGCGGGCAGTCCGCGCAGCCGGCGCACGATGTCGAGGTTCTCGTATGCGGTGAGGTGCGGGTAGCAGCTGGGGCCCTCGATGATCGAGCCCACCTGCCGCAGCACCTCAAGGCGGTTGCTGGGGCCCATCTCGCGTCCCAGTACCTGGATGCTGCCACCCGTGGGGTGGGCGAGGCCCAGGATCATCTTCATGGTGGTGGACTTTCCCGCGCCGTTGGGCCCGAGGAAGCCGTAGACGGCGCCCTCGCTCACCTCGAGGTTGAGATTGCTCACCACGGTGGCGTCACCGTAGCGCTTGGTGAGGCCATCGGTTGCGATTGCGAGTCCTCCTGACCGACGTGCGCCTCGACGATGCGTTTTACGCTGGCCTGCGTCCATCGTGCCTCCAATCCGTCGCTTGTCTGGCTGACGGTTTGGATTGTGCGACATGGGGCGCGCGGCGGTGATCCCGCTGGGACGCTTGACACCCTGGGGTGACTGTTTTCTCAAAAAAGCTGCTGCGGAAGCCAGGCTGTCATGATATACATCCCTCTACCCGACCGAAGGATGCCGTATGACTGAGAAGGAAAAAATGCTCGCAGGCAAGCTGTACGACTCGAATGACCCTGACCTGCTCGCGCTTCGAGCTAGGGCGCATCGTCTTTCTGCAGAGTTTGCGCAGATCCCAGAGGAAGACGGCGAGAAGCGCCGCTCCCTCCTTGAGGGTCTTCTGGGCGCCCTCGGCGAAGAGACCGAGTTTCTCGCCCCCGTCTTCTTCGACTACGGCATCTTCACCAGCATCGGAAACCGCTGCTTCATCAACACCGGGACCACCATCCTGGACTGCGCCCCCATCACCATCGGGGACGATGTGCTCTTCGGGCCGAACTGCTCGCTGTGCGCACCTGTCCATCCCCTCGTCCCCAGCGAGCGCAAATTCCATAGAGCGCCTGACGGCAGCAGCCATGGCTATGAGTACGCCCGACCCATCGCCATCGAGGATGGGGTCTGGCTCGCCGCAAACGTCACCGTCTGCGGAGGGGTCGCCATCGGCGCCGGCAGCGTCATCGGGGCAGGCAGCGTCATCACGCGCGATATCCCCGCGGGTGTCCTTGCCGCGGGAAACCCCTGCCGCATCATCCGGCAGATCACTGAGGCGGATTCGGTCCGGCACGATCCGCAGCTGCGCTAAGGCGATCATGCTCGACGCCGTGATCATAGCCACAGCAGTCCACATGAAAGCGCCCATACGCTCTTTGAACAGTAAGAAGGCGAGAAGCGCCGTCGCCGCTATCTCGAAATTGCTCAACAAGGAAGCCGATGCCGCTCCCGACAGGCGGATCCCCGCCAAAAGGCTCCCCTCACTCGCCACGTTCAAGAGCACCATCACCGTAATCAGCGGTATGTCACGCGGGGCAAGCGCCCGTCCCCTCGGATCCCCAGAGATCCCCGTCTCCCAAGGACTACGCATGGCACGCGATGCATATGCGAGCGCCATGCTGAGACCGGCGCCTAGATACAGGAGGCCGGACGCCAGAAAGGGCTGAAGGCCCGTCTCAAAGATCTTGATCAGGGGGATAGAGACGCCGTACGCAGCAGCAGACAACAGCGCTATCAGAACTCCCTCTACGTTCTTTCGTCTTGTCTCCATACGGCTTTTGCCCCATCCGGCCTTCATACGATCCTGAAGGATACCTGAACCGCCAGTCCAGAGTCCGACGCTTCGAAACCAAACACTGTGTATGGTTTCGGATATACTGTTAGCTAAGCATGATGACCCAGTCTGCACAATAGACAGATCGCCGCCTTTGAAAAGGTGCTCGCGGAAAAGCCCTACCGTAAGATCACCGTCGGGGACATCCTGCAGGAAGCCGATGTGAGTCGCAGCACCTTCTATACGCACTTCGAGACGAAGGATGCGCTTCTGGCGGAGATCTGCGCCGACCTTTTCGCTCACGTGGGATCGGCGGACGCCCAAGAGGACACCCATGACTTCTCCCATGCCCATGACATGCGCTCCATTATGACGCACATCCTCTATCACCTGCGCGAGCAGCGCCGGCGGCTCTCGCCTCTCTTTGAGAGCAGCAGCGCCGAGCTCTTCTGGACCCGGCTCGCCGAGGCGTTCAAGCCGATCGTCTCAAAAAACAGCAGCCTATGGCGCAATGAGCACAATGAAGAAGTCCCGGAGGATCTCTTCTGCGCACACATAACCGCAACGTTCATCGAATGCGCCCGCTGGTGGTATGCCCAAGGGCTCGAAGAGTCCCCCGAGCTTATCGAACGCTTATTCGAGAGCCTGATCTGAACCAAGAAGCCCTTCCGGGTTGCAGACAGCGCGGATGAACCCCGAAATGGGCCATATCCCCAGCGCGTACCCGGAAACCCGCTACTCTTCGCTGCGGGCGAGCGCCATGACGAGATTGCCGCCGATCAGCAAGACGGCGCCGAGGATGGCAAGGGTGGTCTTCAGCGGCTCCGCCATGAAGCCGGACGGCAGATACAGACCTCCTATCAGCAAGAATATGCTGATGATGATCACGGCGAGGCCGAAGAGCCTCTGCGTCGACTCACTCATAGCGAGACCTTTCGATCCGGGTCCCCAACATCCGATAGCGCTGTCTTCCGCTCCGAAGCCGCCGACGTCGATCGCAAGGCCTCCTGCTCTCGGACCGTTCCCGCCGCAGGGACGTTCCAGCCGAGCGCCTCGCCGTTCGCCTGCACCATATGGCGATACGCACCCTTGAGCGCCATAAGCTCTTCGTGCGACCCGCACTCGAGCACCCGGCCGTCTCCGATGACTGCTATCTTGTCAGCATTTCTGATGGTGGCCAGCTTATGCGCGATGACCAACGTGGTCTTTCCGGAGCAGAGCTCGGTCATGGCCTGCTGAATGAAGCGCTCGTTGTCGGCGTCGATGCTGGCAGTGGCCTCATCGAGGATGATGATCGGCGCGTCCTTCAGGATGGCCCGCGCAAGGGAGACGCGCTGGGCCTCGCCGCCGGAAAGACTGGCGCCGCCCTCCCCGACCATCGTGTCAAAGCCATAAGGAAGCCGCATGATGAACTCATAGCAGCGCGCTTTTTGAGCCGCCTCCATGACCTCTTCGCGCGTTGCGCCGGGCCGGCCCATGGCAATGTTGTTGAACACGGTATCCTGGAAGAGATAAACGTTTTGAAATACCACGCTGATCTGGTCCGTAAGCGCTGCCAGCGGCAGAGCCCGCACATCGGTCCCGCGCAGCAAGACCTGACCTCCCGAGACGTCCCAGAAGCGGGCCAGCAGGTTGACCAGCGTCGTCTTGCCGCTGCCCGATTGCCCCACGAGTGCGACCATCTGGCCGCGGTCAGCGGTGAGAGAAACGTCTTGCAGCACGTTCTTCTCGCCATAGGCAAACGAGACATGGGAGAACTCGATCTCGTGGGCGGCAAAGGCGGGCAGGGCGTCCGTACCTATGTCTTCAAGTTCCTCCTGGGCAAACAGGGCGTCTATGCGATCAAGGGCGCTCTTCATGATGGAGAGGAGCGAACTCTGGCTGTAGAGGTTCTTCAGCGGCCCGAACAGCTGGAACAGGAAAAGCGCCACGCCGGCAAAGGTACCGGGCGTCATCAGGCCCTGCTCCATCTGCCCTATGGCCAGCGCGAGAACGGTCACCGAGCCGAGACCGTACAGCACAAGCTGCGCCGCCTCGTACGGCGACTGCTCGTTGACGAACTGCAGGCTGGTCCTGCGCGTGGCCGCGAAACTCTCGCGCAGGTCCCGGGCCCCCTCACCCGTCAGGTTGTAGCTCTTGACGACCGCAAGGCCCTCGATATACTCCACTACCGCGCCAGTCAGCTGCTCGATCGTCTGCTGCCGCGCGTCGGAATTACGGAACTCCTGCCTCAGCATCGGCTGCGCGATGAGGATGACGAGAAGTTCTGTGATAAGTACCGCCGCTCCGATAAGGGGGTCCATCACAAACAGACAGATCGTCAGGATCGCCTGGGAGAAGACGTCGCTGACAACGTTGGCGATGATGGCCATGCTCTGCTCCTCGATGAAGACCATGTCGGCCGAGAGGATCGAGCTGATGCGCCCGATATTTCCCTCCGTGAAAAAGCCCATGGGCAGGCGGCGCAGGTGTGCACCCAGCTCTAAGCGCTTGTCGGCGAAGACCTCGTAGCCCGTGCCCGATTGCAGGCGGTCGGAGAGGTACTGGAAGAGCGATTGCAGCGTCAGAAGGGCCAGCATGCCCGCTGCAAGCAGGCAGCAGGTCAAAGGCATCGCCCGGCCTTCGAGCAAGAGGTTCAGGGCGACGATGGACAGCATCAGCGGCATGGTGGCGCAGAATGCGCGCAGGAAGGTAAAGAGGTAGGCGATCCTGATCCGGCGCGCGTGAGGGCCGGAGAAGACGAGGATGCGATGAACCAGTCCTAGCATGGAGCCTCCCCTTCCTTCCGATCGTCCTTGAGCATCCAGCCGGAAGTCTCCTCGGAGGCCTCCCACAAGGCACGGTACTCGGGCGAAGCCGCGAGGAGCCCGTCCTGCGTACCCTCGGCGAGGATCCGTCCCTGATGCAGCAGGATGATCTTGTCGGCATCGACGATGGAGCGCAGCTTGTGCGCGACGACGATGACGGTCTTGCCGGCGATGATCTCGCGGATGGCGCGGCTCATCCTCTGCTCGTTTTCCGGATCGACAAAGGCAGTCGCCTCATCGAGCACCACGATCGGCGCGTCTTTCAGGATGGCGCGGGCAAAGGCGATGCGCTGGCGCTGGCCGCCGGAGAGGCCTGCGCCCGCCGCGCCGGCATTGGTATCGTAGCCGTCTTCCAGCTCTTCAATGAACTCGTCGCACTGCGCCCTGCGGGCGGCCTCCCTCACCTCTTCGTCAGTGGCGTCGGGCCGGCCGACGCGGATGTTCTCAAGGATGCTCCGGTTGAAGAGGAAGAGGTCCTGTGACACATAGGCCACCTGGTCATTCAGTGCACGCTGCGTCATGGACTCGATGGGCTGTCCGCCTATGGAGATGCAGCCGTCCGCTGCGTCATAGTGGTGGACCAGCAGGCGCGCAACGGTGCTCTTACCGCTTCCGCTCTCTCCTACCAGAGCGGTCATCTGTCCCTCACCGGCCGTAAACGAGATGCCCTTCAGGACTTCGCTGTCGCGGTAGGCAAAGCGCACGTCTTTGAGCGCCACCTCATGGCCGTCGCCGGAAAACTCGGCGTCCCCGACCTTGAGCGGCGTCTGGTCCAGTGCCTTCTCAAGCGCCTGGATCTTGAAGTTGACCTGAGGAATGAGACCGATGAACGCCATGCAGCGCAGAAGCAGCGGTCCTATGCCAAAGCTCAGACACAGCACCAGCACACAGCTTGAGAGCGTCATCTGTCCGAGCAGCACCATGAGCACGCCAAACGGAAGCGAGTACAAAACGATGCTTGAAAACAAGCTGCCATACAGCGCCATCCAGGGCCAGCAGATCTTATACCAGCCAAGCGCCTGATCGCGATACCCCGCTACCGCCCGTTCGAACTTCTCGCCGGAATCATCCTGACGATTAAAGACGCGCACGACCTCCATGCCGTCCACATACTCGATGATGGTGTTGTTCAGACGTTTAGTGGCCGCAAAATAGCTGCCCATCTTGTCGATGCCGATGCTGTACATCTGCCGGGACACGACAGCGCCCAGAAGCACCACGATGAGCGTGAGTAGGGCCATCTGCCAGTCGAGCGTGATCACCGTCAGCAGCACCACGGCGATCACGGAAAGATTTGCGGCGCCCTCGGGGATCATGTGCGCAAGCAAGAGCTCGATGGACTCGATGTCATCGGTGAACAGCTTTTTCACCGCACCCGTGCCCAGATCTCTCACGACACCGATGGACTGTCCCTCCAGCCGGTCCTGCAAAAACGTGCGGAGGTTCTCCAGTGTGGCAAAGGCCGCCTTGTGGGAGAACACGAGGCCCGATGTGTAGACCACGGCATGTACGACCTCACAGGCGGCAATGGCGAGAAGCGCGGGAAGCGCTCCGGAAAGGCTGAGGCTCTCGCCTTTCAGGACCGAATCGACAAAGCCGTAGATGAACAGATAGGGGGCCACGCTCGCCAAGGCACCGACGATCATCAGGATCGCCGCAAGCAGGATCGTCTTCTTCTGCTCGCCTGCGTAGTGCAGGATCTTGCCCACAGCTCCCATACGATCGCGTTTCTTGCTGGTGCTCTCGTCGCTGGGAGACAAGAAATAGCTGAGCGTACGGTTGACGCCCTCGTCATTGAGCGGATAGAAGGCCGTCACACGCCCATCGCGCACATGCAGGATGTGCGTGCAGCACTGCAGGATGAGTTCGGGATCGTGCGTGATGATGACCGAGCAGCGCACCTGCCCCTGCATGCTGCGCAGAAGCGAGCCGAAGCGCTCCATGCCGCGGCGGTCGAGGCCGCTTGTAGGCTCATCATAAAACAGGATGTCCTTGCCCGCGCAGAGCGCCGAGGCGATGGCCACACGCTGCTTCTGCCCGCCCGAGAGCGAGGCCGGATGGCGCTCCTTGTATTCGAGGAGTCCCAGCCCCTTGAGGATGGTGTCGATCTCCTCCGCGGGAGTCGACGTATTGAGGCTGACCTCCTCGAAGACGTCTTCTGCAAACAGCTGCCGGTTGACGTCCTGCATCACCATAAAGCTCCTCTTGGAGCGCTGTCTGGCAGTCTCAAAGGTACCGGTAAAGGCTACCGTGCCGTCGGAGGGGATGATACCGCAGAGCGACTCAGCTAGCGTGCTCTTGCCGCAGCCGTTATCCCCGATGATCGCAACCACGCTGTGCTCGGGAAATGCGATGCGATCCACGTCGAGTATGCGCGCGTTGCCTCGGCCGCAGGTGAGGTCGACCGCCCCGACGGCGGGTACGGCAGACGCGTCGGGAGCAGCGGGCTTCTCACCTACGTCGTTTTTGTTGCCGGGCTGCCTGCCGAAGACGCCGTGCGCAACGTCCGGAACAGACGCCTCTGCGGAGGCCTCTGCCTTGACGCGGGTGAGCCGCCGTAGATCGGTGCAGCGCAGGCCCAGCTCGGACAGCTGGCCGTCGTCAAGCCCGCGTAGCTCCTCTGTCGAGAAGATCCGCCTCACCTGACCGTCCTCGACGTAGATGAACTGGTCGGCCAGATCCATCAGATAATGGAGGCGATGCTCGGACAAGACGATGGTCTTGCCCTCGTCCTTCATCCTCGCCAGGATGTCATGCAGGCGGCGGATCGCCTTCTTGTCAAGGTTCGACGACGGCTCGTCCATCACATACACGCGCGGATCGGACGCGTAGACCGACCCGCAGGCTATCTGTTGTTTCTCGCCGCCCGAAAGCTCGAAGATATTGCGGTTCATGAGCGCATCGAGCTTCATGTCGCGGCGCGTCCTCTCAAGCCGGGCGCGTATCTCATCACGGGAAAGCGCCTGGTTCTCACAGCCGAATACCAGCTCGCCGGTGGTATCGACGTTGAAGAACTGGCTCTTGGGGTTCTGGAAGACGCTGCCGATAAGGGCCGCCGTGTCGTGGAGCTCCGCCGTAGTGGTACAGACGCCATCCACATAGACGGCGCCTTCCATCTCGCCCTCATAGAAATTGGGAGCGAGCCCGTTGATCAGGCGCGTGAGGGTCGTCTTGCCGCAACCGCTCTCACCGATGAGCACAGCCACAGCCCCGTCAGCGATCTCCAGGTTGACATGGCTGACGCCGTCTCCTGTGCCATTCTCGCCGCCATAGTGGAAACTCACGTCATCGAAACGAATCATAGGCATGCTTTTTTGAATCGATCGCCCGCGGCAGATTTGCTCATAGGTTTTTCCTGACCACGAAAAGGATCCAGATCGCCGCTGCGGCAAAGATCGCGATGAAGAGATAATCTACCGGCCGGAGCTTTACTTCCTCGAAAGAGGTGCGGGTACGCTCGCTGTCCATGCCGCGCGCAAGGGAGGCCGCTGCCAGCTCTTCCATCACGTTGATCGACGAGAAGAGCAGAGGCACCAGGATGTACTCGATGGTCTGGAACGGACGGCGGAGGACTGCCCCGGGCGTCATTGAGATGCCCCGGAAGACCATCGCCTTCCGGACGCCATTCCATTCGTCCTGGACCGTCGGGATGAAGCGGAACATCACGGCAAGCGGAATGACGATGATCATCGGCAGGTGCATCGCCCGGAATGCCGAGAGGAACTGGCTTACACGCGTTGTACGTACCAGCAGAAGCACCGATACGAAAAGCGGGAATACGAACAGGACCAGCGAGACGATCCCCATGCAGAGAGAGACGACCACCTCCGCCCCCTGGTCCGACGACTCGATGCAAGAGCGCACGAACAGCGAGAACAGAAGGATGACCTGGCATCTGACCCCTAGGGCGCGCTGCTCCGAGAGTATAAGCATGACGCATTCCAGAGTGCACAGGACCAGGACCGGAAGGTTCCCCCTCAGAGAAAGGCTCACCAAGCTGCTGACAAAGAACACCAGCAGCTTGGTACGCGGGTCAAACTTGATGAGCGCCCGGGAATCATCGCCGTAAAGCTCGAAGTCCACTTAGACGATCCCCGCCTTGGCGAAGTGCTTCTTGACGAGTCGGCTGGCGACAAAGGTCCCGACAACGCCGCCGGCAAGCGCCAGAAGGACGGTGAAGATATAGAAGCCGGGCCCAAAGAGCGCGGCATACTCCTGAGCCCGTGCGGCCCCGTAATAGCTCTCGGTAACTGCAAGGCTTTCCTGCAGATTGAAGACGAAAGTAAGGTAGGGAAGCGCCATGGTGAGATTGAAGACGACATATGAGAGCAGGTACATCTTCTTGGAGGCGTACTTCCCAAGGAAGATGATCAGCTCTGTGAGAAGCGAGACGGCGGCGGCCAGAAGCAACGCATACCAGGTGAAGCTCCCTGTCGCCAGGATGAAGAGAATGCCCAGGATAAGAGCTGCGCCGAATTTGCGGACCTTAAGCACATACAGCATATACACGGTGCCGCATACCGTTCCGACAGTCAAAGGTGCGATGAAGTAGAAGAGGGGTATCACCATGCTCGACCCCATCACGACTATCAGCATCAATATGATGTAGAGCGCACAGAAGGCTCCTGCATAGATAAGGTCTTTCGTGTTCAGCTTCCCGCCGCGCTTCTTGCCTGCGGCCTGGGCCTGAGTCTGAGGTTGCTCTGCCATGACGTCTCCTTTTCAGGCTTCGCATCAAGCCCTCTGGCCGGCATCGAATCCATCTCTGCCACGCAAAGCATGCCTGCCGTCCGCCTGATGTTAGATACGGTTAACTCAAACAGAATTAAGCTTACGCGCACTCCCTCAAGATGTCAACGGACGAAAATGAAGAGACATATGAACGGTCGAGGATATTCCATCTGAGAACTTGCCAAGTCGGCGGGGATAAGCGCCTACACCACCCCATAGTTCCGCAGCATAGGATCTGGCCTTCCTCAGCAAGCCCCAGCTCAGGGGCTTTTGCTATGTCGAATCTCATGACATCTGTTAGTGCGGTGCCGCATGGTGCACGTTCTGCTTGGCGGCCTGTCTTCATCTGGTAGCCAAGCTGCCCCGCCTGTCTTTCGCGCCCATGGTTACATGAAAGTGCCTACTTCCTTTCGCGAGCGTCTCGGGGGAGAATGCTCACCCAAGGGACAACCCGAGAGGAGTATATGGACGCACAAGACTGCCTGGACATGCTGCGCGACATCCGCGACGTCACCTTTGCGACGGTGGGAGAGGACGGCTTGCCGCAGGCTCGCATCATAGACGTGATGCTGGTGGAGCGGGGACGGCTTTGGTTCTGCACTGCCCGCGGCAAGGAGTTCTATGCGCAGCTCATGCACTCGCCTCATGTGGCCATAACCGGCCTGAGCAAGGACTGGCGTTCCGTGCGGCTCTCGGGCGTGGTCCGACGTGCCGATGACGCCAGCCAGCGTGCCTGGATAGACCGCATTTTTGACGAGAACCCCTCCATGTGCGGGGTCTATCCCGGTGACAGCCGCTACATCCTCGAGGCATTCTGCATCGAGGAAGGGACAATCGAGCTCTTCGACCTGGGCCACGAACCCATCTTCAGACAGGGCTTCTCGCTGGGAGGGGCCGTTCCACACGCATCGGGCTTTGCCATCGGCGATGACTGCATTGGCTGTGGGCTCTGTGCGCGCGGCTGCCCACAGCAGTGCGTCGAGAAGGGCAGCCCCTACGCCATCGAGCAAGAGCACTGCCTGCATTGCGGGCGCTGCTTCGAGCGTTGTCCCGTGCAGGCCATACGGAGAAGGTAGGTACCGATCATGCTGTACGCGATGTGGGACCTCCTGCTAGGGCGCTGGGAGTTCTTCGGGGGGCTCCTGGTCGAGCACCTGGCTATCTCGGCTGCCGCCATCGTTGTCGCCATCGTGGCGGGAGGGGTCTTCGGCCTGCTCATCGCCGAACGCTCCCGCGCCGCCAAGCCCACGCTCGGCGTGGTCAACTTCCTCTACACCATCCCATCCATCTCGATGCTGGGGTTCCTCATCCCCTTCTCGGGCGTGGGCAACGCGACGGCGGTCATAGCGCTCACCATCTACGCCTTGCTGCCCATGGTGAGAAACACCTACACGGGCATCACCAACGTGGACCCTGCCCTCGTGGAGGCCGCTTGCGGCATGGGTTCGACCGACGGGCAGATCCTGCGTAGGATCAAGATCCCCCTGGCCCTGCCCTACATCATGAGCGGCATCCGGTCGATGGCGACCATGACGGTGGCACTTGCGGGCATCGCGTCGTTCATTGGCGCCGGTGGCCTGGGCGTGGCCATCTATCGCGGCATCACCACCAACAATGTGGCCATGACCATGAACGGGAGCCTCCTCACGGCGCTTCTCGCCCTCGCCGTCGACGTCGTGCTCGGTTTTGTGGAGCGTCGCAGCCAGATGCGAAGCGCTTCCGCCCGGCGCGCCAATCGGCGCATGGCGCTTGCCGCTGCCGGGATGGCCGCCGTGGCCGCATTGGTTGCCGGTGTGCAGGCGTTTGTCCCGGCAGAGGTCATCCACGTGGCCACCAAGCCCATGACCGAGCAGTACATCATGGGCTACATGCTCAAAGACCTCATCGAGCAGGACACGGACCTCACCGTCGAGCTCACCGTGGGGGTGGGCGGCGGCACCTCCAACATCGAGCCTGCCATGGAGTCCGGCGAGTTCGACCTCTATCCCGAGTACACCGGGACTGCCTGGAGTGCCGTGCTCAACAAGGGGGACACCTACTCGGAGGACCTCTTCGGACAGCTGCGGCAGGCCTACGAGGACCAGCTGGGCCTCGAGTGGGTAGGCATGTACGGCTTCAACAACACCTTTGGCTTGGTCGTGCGCAGGGAGGTGGCCGAACGCTACGACCTCCGCACCTACTCCGACCTGCAACGCGTCGCCAGCCAGCTCAGCTTTGGCGCCGAGTACGACTTCTTCGAGCGCGAGGATGGCTACCAGGCGCTCTGTGACGCCTATGGCCTCGACTTTGGTAGCACCATGGACCTCGACATCGGCCTCAAGTACCAGGCACTGGCCGAGGGCCAGATCGACGTGATGGTGATCTTCACCACCGACGGGCAGCTCTCTGCCACGGATGCCGTGGTCCTCGAGGACGACAAGGGCCTCTTCCCCTCCTACCTCTGTGGCAACGTGGTGCGCAGGGAGACGCTGGAGAGCCATCCCGAGCTGCGTGCGGTGCTCGAGCGCCTGGAGGGGACCGTCACCGACGATGACATGGCGAAGATGAACTACTCGGTCGAGACCGAAGGGCGTGCACCCGAGGACGTGGCGCGCGAGTACCTCGAGCAGAAGGGGCTCCTGCGATGAGTGACGAAATGAAGACCGCTGCCGCCCTGACGGCAGACGACCCAGCCACAGCTGCCTCCGTCGAGGGCACCCCCGCCGCAGACGTGCCGGCCATAGAGTTTCGCGACGTGAGCAAGGACTATGACGGCAAGCCCGTCCTTCGCGACGTATCGCTTTCCATCATGCGCGGCGAGTTCGTGTGCGTGATAGGGTCCTCGGGCGGTGGCAAGACCACGCTGCTCAAGATGGCCAACGGCCTCATCGAGCCAAGCGAGGGGGATGTGCTGGTCGAGGGCGTGAGCGTACGGAAGCAGGACCTCATCCAGCTCAGGCGCAACATCGGCTATGCCATCCAGGGCAGCGTGCTCTTCCCGCACATGACGGTGGAGCAGAACATCTCCTACGTGCCCAGCCTCTGGAACGGCGGCAATCGCGCACGCACTCGCAAGGCGGTCCGCAAGTGGATGGGCATCGTGGGGCTCGAGGAGGAGCTGCTCGAGCGCTACCCGGCCGAGCTTTCGGGAGGCCAGCAGCAGCGGGTGGGCATTGCCCGTGCGCTGGCGGCCTCACCAGGCATCCTGCTCATGGACGAGCCGTTCGGAGCCGTGGACGAGATCACCCGCAGGCAGCTGCAGGCGGAGCTCAGGCGCATCTATGGCGAGACGGGCATCACCGTGATGTTCGTGACGCACGACATCGAGGAGGCGCTACGGCTTGCAAGCAAGGTGGCCGTGGTGGACGGAGGGCGTGTGCAGCAGTATGCCTCGCCTGACGAGCTGGTCGAGAAGCCTGCGACGGACTTCGTGCGCCGTCTGGTTGCGGGCAGATAGGTGGGCATCGGGGCGGATGGACAGTGCGGACGCGATACGGAACTTTGGTGCCCTTGAAGCGTTCGAGGACTATGAAACGGGGTTCGGGAATATCATCTGCCAAACGGAGGCACCGTACATGCATCCCGACCGCGCGCACGCCATACCGGTCATGGCTCTATAGCGCGTCATCACCTATATGCAAAGACCCCGACCTGTAGGGACGGTGAGAACCATAGCTTCCATGGATGAGGGAGTTGCGGAGGCGCGGCGCACCCCTGGTGCGCGGCTCGTCGACGTGCGTGAGGAGGGCGAGTTCCTCGCCGGGCACGTCCCCGATGCCGCCAACGTGCCGCTCTCCCAGCTGGGGCGCATCGCTGACGTCGCTCAGGACCATGCAACTCCGCTCTTTCTCTACTGTGCCAGCGGCGCTCGGAGTGCTCGCGCCGCACGGGAGCTCGTGCGTGCGGGATATGCGGACGTCCGCGACATTGGGGGCATTAACGACTACACTGGCCCACGCACGTGAGGCTGTCATAACGTACTTAGGAGTAAGATACTCGTGAGTACGCTAGAGACGGGTTTGTGCGCGACAAGCGAGCGTTCTACGAGCACTCTACTTCACCTCGAAGGCGCAAAGTTCCGTCCCTAACCTGCGCAAGCTCTCGGCGATGGCGTACAGGTCCTTCTCCTTCCCCTATGCCGCCCAGACCGAGCCCTCGCTGCCATCGGTGCTTCAGGTTGCCATTGACCATGGCTTCAGGCAGGGAGACGTCCTCATGATTCTCTGTGGGAGCGGCGAGGGCTTTATGGAAAGTTAAGTCTTGGGACGGGAAAGCCCGCTCTACGGACGTCGCGCGGCACATGTAGTCGCACTGCTGCCTCACGCCCCTTGCCCATAGCAGTCATTTCTCCCGCTGCTTCGCTGACAGCAGAGGGGGACGTCAGCTCTCGGGGAAGAGACTCTCGAGCACCTGGAGGACGCCCTCGTCGTCGTTGGAGGGGCAGATGGCGTCTGCCACGGCCTTCACGTCGTCGGTGGCGTTCTCCATGGCATATCCCATGCCGGCGTAGCTCAGCATCTCGATGTCGTTGCCTCCGTCGCCGAAGGCGATGACCTCCTGGGGGGAGACGTTCCAGCGCTGGGCGAGGCGTTCGATGCCCGACGCCTTGTGGCAGCCGGGAACGATGAGGTCGATGGCCCCGTGGCCGGAGGTCGTGGGCGTCATGAGGCCGTCCAGCTCCGAGCTGATCTGCTGGCAGTAGGCGTCGGTCTCCTTCGCTGGCACCTCGATGAAGAACTTGATGATTTCGTCATCCACGTCGTCGAAGCTCTCGACCCAGTCGATCCGGTGGTACCAGGTCCGCATGACGTCGATCCACTGCTGCGTTGCGGACCCACGCTCCACGTAGGCGCCTTCGATGCCGCACATGACGCTTTTGGCCTCGCTGTGCGAGCGGATCCAGTCGATGGTCGTCCTGACTGCCTTGGGCGCGATCTCGCCTGTGAAGACCATCTCGCTGCCGTCCTTCACGAAGGCGCCGTTCTCTGCGACGAATGCCAGCTCCTCGTCGTAGCCGGGGAAGAAGTCGCGCAGCTGCCAGTACTGGTTGCCGCTGGCCACAACGAAGTGGCAGCACGCAGCCTGCATACGGGCGAGGAGGGGCCTGAAGCGGGCCTCGTTGATGGTCGTGTCGCTGTGGCAGAAGGTGCCGTCCATGTCGACGGCCACCAGCCGGGGGCGTGTCGCGGAGGGTGTGTCTGTGGGCATGGCGTCTCCTGTCTGCGGGGATGCAAGGTGACTTTCGTAATCCAGGCACCTCTCGTAACGATACTCATCGTAATGATACTCATCGTGATGAGTATGTTCGTGAGTAGGATCATGCATTCGAGGATGTCGCTTCAGCAGCCGGTTCGTTGGCGATGCCGCCTCTTGCCCCGGGCGAGGAGGGCGGCGAGGCAGAGGGGATAGAGCCACGTCCCCGCGACCTGCGCGAGCGTCCCAAAGAGGGGTGGCATGCGATTGTGACCTTCTCCTCGTCTCGGGGCGCCCGTCGAGCGCCCTAGAAAGCCGAGAGGTAGATGGCGCGCGCGTCATCCATGGTCAGGGGCATGAGCTCGCCAAAGCGCTCGCCCTTGTTCTGGCGCAGGGTCCCCAGCCAGGCGTCGACGTCGGCAGGCGAGAGGCCCAGGTCGGCGAGCGCCCGGGGCATGCCGAGGCCCACGAAGAAACGTTGGAGCTCGTCGATGGCGTAGGTGACCGCGTCCTGCGTGCCCTCGTCCGTCTTGTCCATGGGCTCGACGTCGAAGACTCCCTTCGCGAAGGCGAGGAAGCGCATGGGGTCGGCGTGCCAGACGTAGCGCATCCACGCAGGCAGGATGACGGCCAGGCCCGCGCCGTGCGCCACCTCGGGGTGGTGGGCGGAGATCTCGTGCTCGAGGGCATGGCTCTCCCAGCCGCCCGCACGCTTGCCGGCCGCCGCGGCACGCCCGCAGCCACAGAGGTCGTTGTGGGCGAGCGTGCCCGACCACATGATGGTGGCGCGCGCGTCGTAGTCGTCGGGTTTCTCGGTGACGGCCGTCGCGGCGTCCATGACGGCGCGGATGATGCCGCAGGCAATGTTGTCCGTCACAGGAACGGCTCCCGCAGAGCTGAAGAAGCGCTCGCAGATATGGCAGATGATGTCCGTGACGCCGGCAGCGGTCTGGTACTGCGGCAGCGTGAAGGTGAGCCTTGGGTCCATGATCGCCAGGCGCGGCCGGAACGCGTCGGAGCTGGTGCCCCGCTTCAGTCTGAGGGCGTCGTTGCTGATGACACAGGAGGCCGACGCCTCGGACCCTGCGGCGGGGATGGTGAGCACGCATGCGATGGGCAGGCACTCGCGGACGCTTGCCTTGCGCGAGAAGAAGTCCCATACGTCCCCCTGGTAGGGGACGCCAAACGCGATGGCCTTGGAGCAGTCGATGACCGACCCGCCGCCCACCGCGAGGACCAGATCGACCTTCTCGACGCGTGCGAGGTCGATACCCTTGCGGACGAGACCGAGCTCCGGGTTGGGGCGCACGCCAGCGAGCTCCGCGTATGTGACATCCGCGCTGTCGAGCGACGCCTCCACGCGGTCGAGCAGCCCCGTGCGCACCACGGAGCCCCCGCCGTACACCAGCAGCGCGTGTTGCGCACCGAGCGCGGCAACCTCTTCGCCGACCCTGTCGGCGAAGTCGCGTCCAAACACGAAGCGGGTGGGGGACTGGAACACGAAGTCGTTCATGACGTCTGCCTTCCGACGATGGGCTGCAGCCTTGCTTGACCCCTCTAGCTAGGTTTTGGTCTGGCCAGAGGGTCTAGATCTCGCTGTGTCCATTCTACGGCTGGTGCCCTGCGTCGACCCGGGCCGTCGTCGGTCAGACAAGCCTCAGGGTAAGCCTCTCTATAAGTCTCTAGCAGGGTTGAAATTAAAAGTCTGATTCACAAAAGTTTCCCACCCGTCCATTTTTCACAGGGTGTTGGATCGCTAGAGAGTTATTGTGAGCGGACGTGAAGCGGGAACTCACAATAACTCTCCACACATCCGGGCCCTTCCTTTCGACGGATGGCTGGCGAAGAATTGTGAATCTTAGGCTGCGGACCACTCACAATAACTCTCCAGCTGTCCGCGCGGGTGCGTAGGGCGGACGGCTGGAGAAGTAGTGTGAAAACAGACCTGCCAGTCAAACCAATCAGCTTGGGCTTCCTACCTGAATGCAGACGCGTCACTTCGTGTCGGACCTCATGCGTCGCATGGCCTGAGCGGCGTCACAAGGCCTATCCGTGCCGGGCTTGGCGATATTCGCCCAGCTTGCGGCCGTACTCCCCTTCGCGCCGGTGGAACACGCGCGTCAGCACGACGGTCAGCACCAGAAGGATCACGAGGAAGATGGCGGTGAACGTTGCCCATGCACCCGGCGTGCTGGGGAGCCAGCGTCCCAGGAACGCACACGCTGCCAAACAGATGTAGTAGCTGAGCGAGAACCCCAGGAGTCGCAGGGGGTAGCGCAAGCGTAGCACGGTCGCCCTCAGGTTGAACCATAGTTGCTGCAGCACCCCGCCCGCAATGCCTGCGGCAATGAAGCTGAGACAGTAGGCCATGCCCTCGTCCATGCCTTGGAGGGCAGACCCTATGATGATGGCGATCACGAGCATGATGCAGGTGATGAGGCTTCCCGTGAGCACGCCCGCGCCTATGGCCGCCCCCGTAGTCTTGAACGGCTCGTCCGAGAAGAGGACCTCCCCCTTGCCCCTGCCCATGCTTTCTCCGTTTGTCGTTGCGGTCATGGTACCACTCCCTTCGCTCCGTGCCCGATGCCCTAACTTGATGCCCCTACCTGGACGTGATGCCGATTCGCGCCTTGATTTCCCGGGCGTAGCTCCTGCTGGCGAGCACCGATGACCCATCATCGAGCACGAGCACCAGCCTTCCGCCAACTTCTGGTCGGATCGACCTCACGTGGCCCAGGTTCACGAGCTCCTGGCGCGAGGCTCGTACGAATTCGGTGCCAGCAAGAAGATCCTCGAGCTCGAAGAGGCGCAGGGGGCTTTCCAGGTTCGGGCCATCGGCCAGGTGCAGGTATGCGCGACCTTCGGACGTCCCTATGGAGAGGACCTCGTCGGCGGCGACGAGGCGCCGTTCGATGCCCCCACCCGGCTCGTAGCCTACCAGCCCGCCGCCCAGGGACCGTAGCCTCCGCACCACGCGAGTGACGCGCGGGTCCGCAGGCGCGCAGAGGATGGTCACCTCCATCGCGGTTCGCCCTGCTTCCTCGACCACTCGTATGTCCATGGTGTCCAGCTCCAAGTCCGTGCTTGCCGTTGCGTCTCTCTCCCCACGACAATGAGGATAGCGGGGTCGGAAGGTGGCATGCGCGTCCTTGCACCGAGTTGCGCAAAGGGGAGCCCGAGTTGCCGTCCCCATCATCGGTTTGGTGCTGAAGGGGGGGCTCATGGCGCTGCTGAGGGAGTTCTGCGCGGAGAACATGGAGTGGGTGCCCAAGGCAATTGCTGCGGGGGCGGGACGTATCGAGTTGTGCGACAACCTTGCGGTGGGCGGTACGACCCCCAGCTACGGCGTGATTCGCGCCGCCGTCGCATGTGCGGCTGAGGCCGACGTTGCCGTACATGCCATGGTGCGTCCGCGAGGGGGTGGCTTCGCCTACTCTTCCGAGGAGGAGCGCATGATGCTCGATGACGTGACGATGGCACGCATGCTGGGCGTGGCGGGGGTCGTGCTTGGCTGCCTTTCCGAGGATGCTGAGACAGGCGAGCCGATCCTCGACCATGGGATGACCGGGCGTCTCGTCCGTGCCGCCCGCGAGCCTCTGAAGTTGGGTGACGGTAGGGAGGTCGCTCCCGTCAGCGTGACCTTCCATATGGCCTTCGACGAGCTTTCCGACATCCGCCAGCTCGAGGCAATCGATAGCCTGGTGGATATGGGTGTCGGCCGCATTCTCACCCATGGTGGGGCAGCAGCCACGCCCATCGCCAGCAACCTCGGTCACCTTCGTCGTCTCGTTGGCCATGCGGCTGGGCGAGTCGGCATCCTGCCGGGTGGCGGTGTCACGTTCGAGAATGCGGAGGAGGTGGCGTGTGCCCTCGGGGTAGACGAGGCGCATGGCACCAGGATCGTTCGGCTGGCATAGGGTGTCACACAGTTCAAGAGGTCATTTCGGATGGCAGCGTGCAGGGAGACCTCTGCGCGCCTACGCTAAGGTGGCGTAGGCCGCCCGTCCGTTCTTCTGCAAAAGATCCGAGCTCGCATCCCCGGCAGCTCAGCCCTTGCCCACGGAGCCTCCCTTGGGGGCATCCCCCATGTCGATCCCGGCGGCGGACATCATCGCGCGTACGTTGGCCTTGGCGCGCTCCACCACCATGTAGAGCATGACAGAAGCGAACACTGACGCGATGAAGGTGACGATTCCCACGACAAGGGCCCAAAACGGCCCTTCCTGGTAGATGTTCCAATAGGCCATCAGCGCACCGACGGCGAGCAGCGAGTATGCGATGCGCTTCCATGCGCTCAGGCGCATGATCGCCCTGGTCTGCAGGTCCGCCTCTGCGATGAGGGCGTCGCGCTCCCGGGCCGTCTGCGCCTTCCTATCCGTGGTCGTGCCAACCATCTCGCAGGTACCTCCTTGGACCAGTCGCCGCGATCCCCTGTCCGCCAATGAAGAGACGAGGCGAGGGGCCGGCAAAACGGAAGAGATCAGCCAAACGGCAATAGGCAGTCACAACCGCCGTGTCACCGTGCTTGTGTCGGAGAATGCCGTGTGCGGCTGACGGACCGCCCGTCCTACGGGACACGGAAAGCGGGACTGGAAGTGCCAGCCCCGCCAAACCCCTGTCGCTTGCATCTTGTGTCGGTACCGCCATGGGGCCACACGACATGTGCGGCCCCTCCGAATGCGGCTTAGTAGGACAGGCCGGGATCAAAGACGCCGACGAGGACACCCACGAACGCAATCGCGACGAGAATCAGCATGGTGGGGATGACGCCGACCTTCTTCTTGGTCATGAGCCACCAGCAGAAGTACACGAACACGAAGTTCAGCAGCTTGGGGAAGATGCCAGAGCCAAAGACGTCAAGCGAGACGCCCGCAGGGCCGGCTAGCTGCAGGGCATCCAGCGTGACCGTGGAGTTGCTGGACCACAGGACGCCCTCGAGCGGGCCGACGCCCGGGAGTACGAGGGAGGTGCTGATGGAGACCCAGGTGGCGGCGACGGCACCGATGACCATGGTGCCGACCATGATGATGGCGCTGCGCAGGGCCTGGGACTCGGGGCCGACCAGGGCCTGGACGGCCGAGCCGCCGAGTTCGTAGCCACGGTTGTAGACGAGCTTCATGCCGAAGTACATGAGCACGTTCCACGCCACGATGTAAAACAGCGGGCCAATGACGGAGCCTCCCGTCGAGAGGCCGAGTGCGATGCCCAGCAGGATGGGGATGAACGTGCCGACGATGATGGAGTCGCCAAGGCCTGCCAGCGGGCCCATGAGGCCGGCGCGAATGCCATTGATGGTCTCGGCGTCGATGGCCTCGCCGTTGGCACGCGCCTCCTCGAGGCCGGTGGTCAGGCCGATGACCATGGTGCCAATCTGGGGTTCGGTGTTGAAGAAGGTGGTGTAGGTCTCCAGGGCATTGACCTTGTCCTCCTCCTTGTCATAGAGGTCGTCCACGATGGGGAGCATGGCGGCAAGGTAGCCAAAGGTCTGCATGTGTGCCTGCGAGAAGCAGGTGAGGTTGCCGTATGTCCAGTTGCGGAAGCACTTCTTGCGTGCATCTGCGGAGATCTTCCTCGTCTCGGCCATGGTCAGATATCCTCCTCTTCCTCTTCATCGGCAGCACCCGCCGCCCCGGCGATGGCGGGACGAGCGGCCTTGGCCTCCTCGATCTGATACTTGATGAGGGCGAAGAACGCCGCGACGATCGCACACGCGATGAGGTTCATGTGCAGGCAGGCCGCGAGCGTGAAGCCGAACGCAAAGGTGAGCCAATCAAGTGGCTTGTTGACGACCTGCTTGCAGAGGATTGCGATACCGACTGCAGGGAGCAGGGAGCCGACGGTGAACAGCGTCTTCATGGCGATGCCGTCCATCGGCATGTAGTCCTTCATGAGCTGGACCATGCTGGAACCGGCCATGCAGATGATGAACGTGGGAACGAAGGAGAACAGGATGTGGGAGACCCACGGGTAGACGAAGTCGACCAGTGGGATGGTCCTTCTGATCCTCTTCCAGTCGTGGGTCTCCATTGCCTTCCAGCCAATGGACTGCCACACGAGGTTGAGGGTTGCGGTGCCGTAGAACAGGACGGTTCCGATGGTTCCGACGGCGGCGCCGAGGGCTGCGGCCAACGAGGCGGCCTCGGTCGAAGACGGGTCGAGCCCCTGGGCGTGGATGGCCAGGATGGAGAGGGGGATGCCGATGTAGGTGACGGCACGGACGTCGGCGGACACGGTGCCGCCGGGAGTGACGAGCGCGATGTAGACGACCTGAATCGCGGCGCCGACGATGATGCCCGTCGGGACGTCGCCGAGTATGAGGCCGACGACGAGGCCGCCGACCAGGGGACGGCCGAGGGTATAGTTACCGACGGTGGTGCCGCCCATGCCAGGCAAGGACGCCAGGCAGGCGAACAGGCCAAGCAACGCAGCCTGCAGAACGTTGATAGTCATAAGCGTCAAACCACCTTCCTATGCGTGGTCCGTGAGGCCCGCAGGGCTCCTGTCACTTGAGGTCAAAGCGGTCGCGGAATTTTGACCAGCTGCCGATGGCGTTGTCCTTGAGCAGGGCGAACTCCACGTCATAGCCCGCTTGGGTGATGGCCTCGAGGGCCTGCGCCTCCTCGGGGGTGATCGACTGGTTGTTGCCCAGCTTGACCGCACCCGGACGGTCGTTGCAGGGGCCGACGACGACGGTCTTGACATCGGAGGGCTTGAACCCGTAGTCGACGAGTATCGTCCTCATGTCGAGGGGGCTCTTGGTGATGAGGAAGTAGCGGGTCTTGCTCTCGAGGACCTTGCCCATGCTCTCCCTGAAGTGGTCGAGGGTCCAGATGAAGACCTTCTTGTCGGGCGCGGCGCCCTTGTAGGCGGCCTTGAGCACGGGATTGGTCGCCGCCGCGTCGTTCACGGCGATGATGCCGTCGCAGGGATACTCGAGAGACCACCTCGTGACGGTCTGACCATGGATCATGCGGTCATCGATACGGACGAACGAAATCATGGAGTCTCCTTTCCACGTGGGACCTTCTCGCCGGCGTATGGCTCACGACGGCTTGTGCACGGGGGTGTAGTTCGGTGCTTTGTGGCATCGGGCGCTGGGGGCGTGCGCCGCCAGGCCACGCCGACCGCCAGTGGGAAGGGCTAGAGGCTCTCGTCCTCCTCGTCGTCAAGCTGCAGGACGAACTCACGGATGGCTGCCTGCCCTTCGCTGATGATGTCGCGCTTGAGCGTCTCGTCGTCTTCGTCGGACTGAAGGGTGGCCGTGATGACCATGGGGACATTGGCCCCGCCGAAGACCGTCGCGTTTTGCATGAGACCCCTCTGGGTCAGGACGTTGATCGCGTTGGTCAGGGGCGACCCGCCGATGAGGTCACCGAAGACGAAGACGGAGTCCTCTGGCTTGATGACGGAAACCGTCTGCTCGAGGGCGCGCACGTAGGCGTCCGCCCCCATGCCATCTTCCATGCCACAGCTCAGGACGTCAGTCCTCTCTCCCACGAGCATCTTGATGACGCTGTCAAGACCGGGGGCGAAGGTGCCGTGGCTCACCAGAAGCAGATAACGCATGCGGTCTCCTCTCGTAAGGTGCCATCCGTCGTGCGTGCTGGCGCGTATGCGCACAGGCCCCTTTCGGGGCTTGGTTACTGATTCTAGCCTGATGTGAAATAATTGTGAACTACAATATTCACATATTCTTGGCGGTGCTGTGGTGGTTCCCCTGTTGGCGGCCAAACGAGATGATCGCCTCGCCCACCTCGACTGAGCCCTTGACAAGGATTCGGACGCCACCAAGCTCGCGTGCGTTGGTCACCACGAGCATCACTGGCTCGCTGTTGGCCTTGGGGACCGACGTCGGGTCCCAAGAGATGAGAGGGGTGCCACGTCGTATGGAGTCGTTCTGCCAGGCATGCTGCCTGAACCCGCCCCCGGCGTACCTCTCTGCTCGGGGGCCCACCACCAGGAGAAGCTCCATGCCGTCCTGGGAGAGCAGCCCAAGCGCGTTGTTCGAGGGAAGCTGAGCCGTGACGCGGCAGGTGGCGGGAGCGTACACGGTGGAGCCGTCCGCAATGATGGCAACCCCCTCTCCGCAGGAGCCGTCGGAAAAGGCGGGATCGCCCACCTCGGAGAGCGGCATGATCTTGCCCGAGACCGGTGCGAACAGGATTCCCCTCTCCGTTTCGGGGACCTCAAGCATCACATAGTCGTGGTCATGGAACGAACGATCGCGCTGGTTGGTGTCGATGCGCTCGGTGAGGTCGTTCGCCCTTCCGGTGATGTAGTAGAGGTCGGCCGTGACCTTGTTGGGGTTCTCGAAGGCGTTGACAAAGAAGCGTCGGCTCGACCTGGGCTCCGGGGGGTTGGCGGGCTTTGCCGCGGCGAGTTCCGAGCTCGAGGACACGATCTCGTCATCGGGCATGTGGTATCGCCTGGGCCAGCGGCTCAGGAGGAGCGAGCGAACCTGCCTGACCTCGGAACCACGGACCCCACAGTCCAAGAGATAGGCCTCGATGGTGCCGAACGTCTCGCCCAGACGGTCATAGACCGTCGAGATGGCATCGATGCGCAACGAGAGGTCACCACGAACGCGCCTGCCTCCCGTGCCCTCGCGCTCCTCGAAGATGGCGGCATTGACCTCGGGAACATAGCCAAACGAATAGGCATAGTCCGCAATGAGCTGGCGTCGCTCGACGCCCACGAGCCCCAAGAGCAGCAACGACAGCAAGCCGGTTCGATCGCTTCCCGCCCCACAGTGGAAGAGGGTACAACCGCGTCGGGGGACGTTGGCGAGGAACGTGAAGATCTCCCGCATGGCAGGACGGTTCTCAAGCATCTGGAACATGCTGTCAGCGAGGTAGTTGCCATCGTCGTCCCCCCTGCCAAGAACCGAGCCCGTGATGTCGTAGTCAAAGAGCGGGACGTTTCGGTATCCGACGTCTATGAGCGAGACGAGCCTCTCGGGGCTTCTACGGACCTCGTCCGTACCGCGCAGGTCGAGCACCTGCCGGACCCCATAGCCGTAGAGAGCGTCCGCATCCTCCTTGTTTACGCTGGCCGTGGTTCCCGAACGAATGAAGCGGTGGTAGCGTGTCATGCCCCGGGGCGTCGGAAACCCCCCGAGCTCGCGGATGTTCACGCCCGTGTCTATGGCGACCCTGCCAAGCTCGTAGCCGCGTCGGACGCCGTGATTGCCCGTGAGGTCGATCAGACTACGCATGCCCATAGCCCCCTCGCCCGCGCCTTCCCTCTTCGGCCCGCTCGATGCAGGCGGCTTAGGGATGCGCCCCGTCGTCTTACCACCGTGACACCGCTCGTTGGCTACACTCTAACCCACCTGGTTGGTGCCGATGCCACCCCTCCCCGGGCAAAGGCCCCCATTTGCCGACCCCTGGGCCACACCTGCCTAAATCAGGGAACATCCAAGGGCAAAGACGGGCGTGTCTCTCGCCCAGGCATCCGATGGGAGGAGTCAGCATGGGGCGCAGGCCGATCCGGGTGGTCCAGTACGGTTGCGGGAAGATGGCAAAGTACACGCTTCGCTATCTGCATGAGCATGGGGCGCAGGTCGTTGGCGCCATTGACATCAACCCCGAGGTCGTCGGCATGGATGTGGGCGACTTTGCGGGGCTGCCCATCAGGCTGGGCGTCAAGATCTCGGACGACGCGGACCGCGTGTTGGACGAGAGCGTGCCCGACATCGCGGTCGTCGAGCTGTTCAGCCTGCTTGCGGACATCGAGCCCATGGTGGAGAGGTGCGTGAGCCGTGGCATCAGCGTCATCACCACCTGCGAGGAGTGCACCTTCCCCTGGACCACCTCCTCGGTGGCGACCAACCGCATCGACGCCCTGGCGTGCGAGACGGGCTGCACCGTGGTGGGTGCGGGCATGGAGGACGTGTTCTGGGTCCACATCGTGGGGCTGCTCGCCGGTGCGGTGAACCGCATCGAGCGCATCGAGGGCGCGGTGAGCTACAACGTGGAGGACTACGGGCTCGCCCTGGCCAAGGCGCATGGCGTGGGCCTCACTCCCGAGGAGTTCGAGAGGACGCTGGCCCACCCGGACGAGGTGGTCCCCTCGTACGTGTGGAACTCCAACGAGGCGCTCGCCCAGCACCTGGGCCTCACGGTGTCGCAGGTCGTCCAGGAGAACGTGCCGTTCGTCGCCGAGAGGGACAGCCGCTCCGAGACCTTGGGCGCCACCGTGCCCGCAGGCAGGGTCATCGGCATGAACACGCGCGTCACCACGAAGACGTACCAGGGCATCGACATCGTGACCTCGCAGATCGGCAAGGTCTACGGTCCCGATGATGGCGACCTCTGCGACTGGAAGATCGTGGGCGAGCCTGATACCGTCTTCCATGTGGAGAAGCCCGCGACCGTCGAGCACACCTGTGCCACCATCGTCAACCGCATTCCCACGGTGCTTGCCGCTCCCGCAGGTTACCACACCTTCGACGAGCTGGAGCCCCTGCGCTACCTCACCCAGCCGCTGATGGTCGATGACGTGGAGGGCTGCTGCTAGGGGACGCTAGGAGGCAGCCGCCGCCGACCGTGCGGGGAGCGAGGCGACGTACTTCAGCCGTCGCTCCGCCCAGTCGCGCCCTCGCAGGGAGGGACTGGTGCGTCTTCGGCTTTGGGAGAGGGGAGGCGACATGGCGATCGTTGCGGCGTTTGCGGTTCCGCACCCGCCCCTGATCATCCCTGCTGTGGGGAACGGCCGCGAGCGGGACGTCCAGGACACCATCGACGCCTATGGCGAGGCGGGGCGTCGCATCGCAGGGCTTGCGCCCGAGACCCTCGTCATCTCGACGCCGCACTCGGTCATGTATCGTGACTACATCCATATATCCCCCGGCAGCCGTGCACACGGGAGCTTTGCCCAGTTCGGCGCTCCAGAGGCTGCCTATGGCTGCGACTACGACGTGGGCTTCGTGGATGCCCTGTGCGCCGCCGCCGACGCTGCCGGCATCCCCGCAGGGACCGAGGGGGAGCGCGACCCCCTGCTCGACCATGCGACGATGGTCCCGCTCCATTTCATCTGGAAGGCCTGGCTTGATGACGGGCCCCGGCCCCGGGTCGTGCGCATGGGGCTCTCTGGCCTTTCGCCTGCCGTCCACTACCGGCTCGGGCAGTGCGTGCAGGCGGTCGCGGGCGAGCTCGGCAGAAGGACCGTCTATGTCGCCTCGGGCGACCTCAGCCACAGGCTGACCGCCGACGGCCCCTATGGCTTCGCCCCCGACGGCCCCAAGTTCGACGAGGCGATGGGCGACATCTTCCGCACGGGTGACTTCCTCGCTCTGCTCACCATGGACCCGGGCCTTGCCGAGCGGGCGGCCGAATGCGGGCTCCGCAGCTTCCAGATCATGGCGGGCGCGCTCGACCGCACGTCCGTCTCCGCGGAGCTGCTGAGCCACGAGGGGCCGTTTGGGGTGGGTTACGGCGTGGCGGCGTTCACCCCGACATCTGCGGCTGGCGCAGACGCGAGCCGCAGCTTCCTCGAACAGTATGAGGACGCCCATGTGCGTGAGATGGCCGGGCGCAAAGCCGCTGAGGACCTGTTTGTGCGCCTCGCACGGCTCTCGCTCGAGACCTATGTGCGCGACGGCAGGCGCATCGACCCCGGCAATCCCCATGACATGGCCTCACTGGGCGAGGCTCTGCCCGCAGGGCTTCTCGACGGGCGCGCGGGATGCTTCGTCTCACTCAAAGTGGGCGGGGAGCTGCGCGGCTGCATGGGGACGATACTGCCGACCCGTTCGAACCTGGCGGAGGAGATCTGCGCCAATGCGGTAAGCGCCGGCACGCGGGATCCGCGCTTTCCCGCCGTACGGAGCTCGGAGCTTTCCGAACTGGTCTATGACGTGGACGTCCTCACGGTCCCCGAACCCATCTCCTCGCCAGACGAGCTCGATGTGCGCCGCTACGGCGTGATCGTCTCGACGGCCGACGGCCGTCGCGGGCTGCTTTTGCCCGACCTCGACGGGGTCGACTCCGTCGAGCAGCAGGTGGGCATAGCGGCACGCAAGGGTGGCATCGACCTTGGCAGGGATGGCTGGACGCTCGAGCGCTTCGAGGTCGTGAGACATGCATGAACGATACGCACGGAGCTACGGACGGCATGGGTGCCACGAGCGGCGCGCACGCCATGGACGGTACGCGCAGTGCGACCTGCCTCACCTGTCCGCGCGCGTGTCGTGTCCCGGAGGGCGGCGTCGGCTTCTGCCGTGCGCGCAGGAACGTGGGCGGCACGGTCGTTGCGGAGAACTACGGCTGCGTGACCTCGCTCGCCGTTGACCCCGTCGAGAAGAAGCCGCTTGCGCGCTTCCATCCCGGGTCCCTGCTCCTCTCGGTGGGAAGCTATGGCTGCAACCTGCGCTGCCCCTTCTGCCAGAACCACCGCATCGCACAGGCGGGGAGAGATGGCGTGCCCTGGCGCCGGGTCTTTCCGGAACGGCTCGTCGACCTTGCCTGCGAGGAGCGTCGGCGTGATCCGCGCATGATCGGCATCGCCTATACCTACAACGAACCGCTTGTCGGCTGGGAGTACGTGCGCGACTGCTCACGCGAGGCCCACAGGCACGGCCTTGTCAACGTGCTGGTGTCAAGCGGCTACGCGAACGCCGAGGTGATCGACTGCCTGGCCGGGCTTATCGATGCGGCGAACATCGACCTCAAAGGCACTGCCCCCACCTTCTGCGACGAATGCGGCTTCGACGTCAGCACCGTGAAGGGGACGATCTCCCGCCTCGTCGCCTCGGGAGCGCATGTCGAGGTAACGACCCTTGTCGTCCCGGGCAAGAACGACACGCCCGACCAGGTCGCGACCATCGCGCGGTGGCTGTGTGAGACCAGCGGGGACATCGTCTACCACCTGACGCGCTTCTTCCCCTGCTGGCGCATGTCGGGCGCCGCCCCCACACCGGTCGAGAGGGTCTATGCGCTCGCCGATGTGGCAAGGGAATACCTGGACCACGTGTACGTGGGCAACTGCTAGGAATGGCGGGACCGACGAGCCTCGGCCATGAGGCTGAGCCGATCGGATTCGAAAGGGGCCATGCCGCCCCAACGGACGTCGGGGGCGCTGCGGCAGCATCGTGGCATCGCATTTGATTTTCGCCCGTACGTCCTCTATCATCTTTCATAGAATATCGTTCTATTAATTAGAGAGACGGCGATGGCGAGAACGAGACGGAATCCAGAGAGTCGGCGCAGCGAGCTGATCGACGCCGCGACCAAACTGTTCTTCTCGCGGGGCTACACGGCGACCTCGATCAGAGACATCCTCGACGCCGTGGACGACAGAACCGCATCTCCCAGCGTGTTCTATTACTACTTCGAGTCAAAAGAGGCAATCTACCAGGCGGTCCTGCAGAGGTACACCGATCGCTACCTACAGGGCATCTCGGCGGCCGCCGCAGAGCACGCAGATGATCCCGATGGGTTGATGGCCTGCATAGCACGCTTGTTCATGGGCACGCTCGCCGCCGACGGACACGGGGACGAGGCGGTGGCCTCCCCTGGGAACCTGCTGTTCTCGCTGAGGTTGAAGGCCGACCTGACGCGGCGCTTCATCGAGGTGTGGGAGCTGTTCATACGGGCGAAGGGCTGGTGCGGGACGGATGACGAGGACGTCCATCAGGCGGCCGTCTTCATCGCCGGCGGCATCGGCGAGATGGTCTTCGACTTCGGCTACGTCCGGGGAAAGGAAGGCAGGGACCCTGCCGCCCTCATGGATCGCATGGTGGACTTCTGCGGTGGTGTTCTCGGCGTCGGCGATGCCGACAGGGAAAGGTACAGGAGGATCGCCCATGGTCAGCTTGACTGAAAACGTCGATCTGGACGTCCCGTTCGAGAGGCTGTGCGAATGGGCGGACAACTTCGAAGAGGAGTTCGTCAGGTGGAGCCCATACCACCTGGAGTGCGAGCTCTATGACGGGGACGTTGACGTAGGAAGCAGGGTCAGGTTCCGCGAGATCGTGATGGGCCTCGACTACGACGTCACGGGGTCCATCGTGGAGAGCCTGCGCAGCCCCGACCGCTTCAGGTTCGTGTTCCAGAGCGACAAGGGGACGGCCTCCATCACCTTCGAGGGGACACGGACGCAGGGTGGCTGTCGCTTCTCCCATACCGAATCCTTCGGCATGACGGTGCCGGTCATCGGGGCGATCGTGAACTTCCTCGTCTTCAAGGTCTTCTTTCGGAAGAAAGCGGATTGGCGGCTGATCAGGGACGACATGGTCCTGGACAACAGATACCTCAAGGAGATCCTCGAAGAGGGAAGGTATCCGGAGCGCATACCCGTGGAGGAGCTAAAGAGAGGTGCGAGATGAGTGACTTGCACGGCAACCACCGACCCGAGTGCGGCAATCGTCTGTCCGACCAGACTGCTGGGCAGCATGCCGGCCTACAGGGGGTGGCCGACACGACGTACATCCCGATGGTGGCCAGGATGTACGCCTCAGAGCGCTTCCCAGAGTTCTTCTATGACGGGACGGCCGTAGGGCTTCGGGATAAGATTCCGTCTGGAATCCTCGAACGGATCGGGGAGAGCTCCTCGGAATATACGATGATCGCCTCGGTCGCCCGCTATCACGTGCTTGACGGCGTGGTGCGCACGTTCGTGTCGGAACATCCCGAGGGCTGCTGCGTCATCAACCTCGGCGCCGGTCTGGAGACGATGCCCCATAGGCTCGACATGCCCGAAGTCACGTTCTACGAGGTGGACCTGCCGGAGACGATCGAACTCCGCAGGGCTCTCATCGACCCGCTTCCGAACGAGGTGCTTGTCGGAGGCGACATGTTCGAGTTCGGCTGGGCGGACCAGGTCGACAGGACCGTCCCGTCGCTCATGGTCGCCTCGGGAGTCTTCCAGTACTTCGACGAGGCGGACATCGTGCGGTTCCTGAAGGAGCTTGGCCGGCGCTTCCCCGGCAGCGAGCTGATATTCGACGCAACCAATGCGGTCGGCGTCAGGTACGCCGACCGATACGTGAGGAAGACGGGCAACACCTCGGCGCGGATCCGCTTCTGCGTGGACGATGCGCAGGCGTTCGCAGGGAAGCTCGGCATGCCGCTTGTCGGGGAGCGGGTGTTTTATACGGAGGCTCGCGAGGTCCTCGGGAGGCGGCTGAAGCTGTACACGAGGATCGCCATGAGGGTATGTGATGACAAGAGGCGTGCCATCCTCGTCCACCTGAAGCTGGGGTAGGACTAGAGGAAGCGGTGCCGGAAATCGCGTTGTGTCGCAGCCCCTACACTCAGAAGCTCCTACACCTATAGCTTGCCCACGAGGTCAGCGCCGGGCGTCAGAGTCTTGCTGCCGGGGCGCCACTTGGCGGGGCAGACCTGGTCACCGTGCTCAGCCACGAACTTGGCGGCTTGCACCAGGCGCAGCAGCTCCTGGGCATTGCGGCCGATGCCGCTGGCCGTCACCTCGTAGACCTGGATGCGACCCTCGGGGTCAACGACGAAGGCACCGCGCTCCGCCTGTCCGGCATCCTCGACGAGGACCTCGAAGTCGCGTGCGAGGACGTGGGCGGGGTCTGCGAGCATGGGGTAGCTAACCTGGCCGATGCGCGCGGAGCTTCCATGCCAGGCCATATGGGTGAACTCGGTGTCGCAGGAGACGGAGTACACCTCGCAGCCCTCTGCCTTGAAGGCCTCGTAGTTCTCGGCCAGCTCTTCGAGCTCGGTGGGGCAGACGAAGGTGAAGTCCGCAGGATAGAAGAAGAACAGCGACCACGTGCCCAGGACGTCCGCCTTGGTGACGGTCCTGAAGACGTTGTCCTGGTATGCCTGGACGGAGAAGTCGCCGATTTCCTTGCCGATGAGAGACATGCGTCCTCCTTGTGTCGTGGGTCCGTCCGGACATCATGTGATGCGGCGGGCCCCTTGGTTGATGCGTCAGGCCCCTTGTCCGGCGTGACTGGTCTCTTGCCTAAAGATAGCCGTGACTGACTCAATATGTACCACACTTAATGACATTTATGCGCGGGAAGCGGAAGTGACGTCTCGGCGTCCAAACGGGCTGGGAAAAGCAGCCCCTGGCCTCACGCTCCAACCTCTCCTCTCCGCTTGAGAACCTGGGGTCTTTCGTGTTGGGAGCCTTAAGTACATGGAAACCTTAAAGGTCGTATAGAATGGGCAGCCATGAAACGTCGTTTTGGATACCAGCTGCGGCCTTCCGCGCGCCCTCGCGCGCTTTGTCGCACGGGGGATTGGGGAGGTTCGCGTGGTCTGTGGCAGCGTGAGGTCGGATGGGGAAGGGGCTGAGATGTTGGCGCATCGCCTGAACCGCAGGGACGGGCTCGCCGTGGGCGTCATGCTCTTCTCCATGTTCTTTGGTGCGGGCAACCTCATCCTCGCCCCGCTTCTGGGCGTCCAAGCCGCCGGGAGCACGCCGTTGGCCCTGGCCGGCTTCATCGTCTCGGCCGTCGGCCTGCCTGTCCTCACGATCGCGGCCATCGCGCTCTCTGGCTCGGTGCGCCAGCTGGCCGACCGCATAAGCCCGCTCTTCTCGGAAGTGTTCGCCGCCCTGGTGTACCTGGCCATCGGACCCTTCCTGGCCATCCCGCGTACGGCGACGACCTCCTACGAGATGCTCAGGCCCCTGTTGCCGACGGACCTTTCTCCCACGGCGGCGCTCCTGGTGTTCTCGCTGGTGTTCTTTGCGGTGGCCTACGTGCTGGCCATGCATCCCAGTCGGCTGACGGAACTCATGGGCAAAGCGTCGGGTCCCGCGCTCTTGCTCCTCATCGTGCTGGTGGTAGGCGCCGTGCTCGTCTCCCCGCCGGGAGGGCCCGCTTCGGCGGCTGCGGGTGACTACGCCGCCCGGCCCCTCGTCGCGGGCTTCGTGTGCGGCTATCAGACCATGGACGTCCTTGCCGCCCTCGCGTTTGGCATCGTCATCGCAATGAACGTGCGTGAGAAGGGGCTGGAAGACACGCGCGACGTCGCTCGGCAGGTCATGCGTTCGGGAGCGATTGCGGGCGTGCTCATGATGCTCATCTACTGTGGCTTTGGCTACCTGGGCTACACCATGGGTAGCGTCGTGCCGGGTGTGGGCAACGGTGCCGAGGTGATCGCCGCCGCCGCACGGATTGAGTTTGGTTCGCTGGGGGCCGTGCTCGTCGCTGCCATCTTCGGCCTGGCCTGCCTCAACGTGTGCATCGGACTCACCTGCTCGATCTCGGAGTACTTCTCGGAGCGCTATGCGAGGCTGGGCTACCGTCAGTGGGCGCTTGCCGTGGTGGTGGTCTCCTTCCTGCTCTCCAACGTGGGCCTCACTGCCATCCTGGGATACTCGGTCCCGTTGCTCCTGGCACTGTATCCCGTGGCGATTTGCCTCGTGGCCATGGGACTGCTGCAGGGCCGTGTCGGGCGGAGTGGGGTAGGGCGCAGCGACGCAGGCAATGCTGGCGCGCGCGTCGGGGACGCTCGCGACGCCCCCGCGTGGCGTCTCGCGGTCGCACTCTGCGCCCTCGATAGCGTCACCGTAGCCCTGAGGGATGGCTATGCGCCCACGCTGTGGCTGCCCTTCGACATGCTTCCCCTGGCGGACCTGCGCATGGGTTGGATCACCCTGGCGGTCCTGGGCCTCGTCGTGGGCCGGCTATGGCGGTGCGCTCGGAACGGGGAGGGTGGCGTGCAGTAGGGACGGGCGTCGGCGTCTCGGCGCGCAACGCGTCTGGAGCAGGGTGTTCGGGCCTGACGTGATCGGGGCCGGTTCACAATGGCCTCCCTGCCGTCCGCTTTTCGGGATCGCATGGATGGCAGACGAGGTAGTGTGAATGAAACTATTTTCATGCTGCTTCGCCACGCGTTCACTTTGGGATTCCTTTCGGGTGGCAGGCGAAGTAATGTGGGCCATCCGGGGTTATCCGCTCACCCTGACTCTCCTGCATGCCTTCGCCATCGAGCAGGGATATGTGGTCGTCACCTCCGACGAGCGACGGCATCACGAGATCTATCCGGGAGATCCTCGCAAGACATCTGCCGACAAGCCCAAGACCGTGGTGCGTCGACCGGTCAGGAGGCTGTAGGAGATCATGAGGGCGAAAGCCCTGAGGGACCGTTGCCCCATAAGGTGATCTGAGGCGATGGCATGTCGAGTCCTGGGGGCGGTCGTGTCCCCTTGACGGATGATGATGTTGACTTCTCGGCGGCCAAGTCTCAATATGAACCTTGTTCATATTGAGAGGGATTGTCTTGCGCCAGGGACGCCACCCTGTCGACGGGCCCGGAAGGGGAAAGATGAGCCATGCGAGTTCGGCCGTGAGGCAGGGGGCCATGCCCAAGGGTCTGCGTATAGGGGAGAGTATCTTTGACATCGGGTACCTCCTGTTCGACCTGGTCGCCGCCACTATCTTCTTCGTACAGGCAAACGGTCGGGCGGTCTTTGTTCTGTACGGGATGCTTGCCCTGTGCCTGGGTGGAGGCGATGCCTTCCATCTGATCCCTAGGGTGCAGATGCATCTGTTTGGCGTCGGGGAGGACACGCAAAGGAGGCTGGGCCTGGGCATCGCAGTGACCTCCGTCACCATGACCGTGTTCTATGCCCTTCTCTACCTCATCTGGGTACAGCTCTTTCCGAATATCCACATCTCTCCTGTCATACCAGCGCTCGTCTTCCCCATGACCTTGCTACGGATCGTTCTCTGCCTCTTCCCACAGAACGACTGGTTCTCCGACAAGGAGAACCTGCGCTGGTCCCTATATCGGAACGCCCCCTTTGTCATCATCGGGGCTCTGGTCATTGCGCTCTTTGCCATCTCTGGCGATGCGGGTGGGTACGGCCTCTGGAGGATGTGCATTGCCATCGCGCTCAGCTTCGGTTTCTATCTCCCCGTCACCTTCTTCTCAAAGAGGAGGCCTGCCATCGGTGCACTGATGCTCCCCAAGACCGTGATGTACATGTGGGTTGTCGGCATGGGTCTGTCGCTCCTCGGTGTTCTTTAGGGTCGAGCCGTGAAGCCGCCGTCCACGTCGAGGGAAGCCATCCTCGGGGCCTGCCGCGAGATCGTGCGCGAAAGGGGACTCTCCGGCATCAGCGTCCGCTCCGTCGCCTCGGCCTGTGGGGTTGCCGTCGGTACGATCTACCATTACTTCCCGGACAAGGAAGCCCTGCTCCTTGCCGTTACGGCTGACATATGGTCCGACGTCTTCGATCCGGGGAACCGGCTGGTCCATGCGGATGGCTTCGCCGACTATGTGGAGGGGACCTTCGATGAGGCGAGCCGTCGGCTGTCCCAGTACCCGGGTTTCCTTTCGGAACATGGCTTAGGCCTGGCGTCCATCTCAGGGTGGAGTGAGGAGCGCATGCGACGCGGGAGGCAGCGCATGCGCTCGTTTCCCTCCGGGATTCGGAGGGGCCTTCTCGACGTGCTGGATGTGGATGGTCGGATTCGCCCTGACGTCTGGGACGCCGACCTTTCCAGAGAGGACTTTGTGGAATTCGTCACGCAACAGCTGCTGACCCTCCTGGTTCTTGGCAGGCGAGACTGCCGAGCGCTCCTGGGCGTGATCAAAAGGACACTGTACTGACGCCTAGCAGGACGCTGCTCCCCGGAAGGGCGAGCGAGCCGATCGGAATGCTGGCAAGCATGTGGGGCCACTTCGGTAGTGCCGACGGGTGGTGCCGGCGATGACTTAGCGAAGCGCCCTCCCGGAAGCCGCCTGCGGCTTACGGGAGAACGGCACGACCTCAAGCTTTCCATCCACGAGCTCTCCGAGGAAGACCTGTTTCGCCGATGAATACCCCTGGTCCCTCAATTGCCGAGCGACCCAGGTGCCGTCCCTGTCCGCCAGCCTCAGACCGTCCTCTACCAGGCGTCCGTCGGCGATGAGAGGGAGGAGAGACCCCCTGCTTTTGGCCCCGTGCGTCCTGACGGTCAGCTTGCCGTTGGTCTCCATTATGGCTGCCTCCACATCGCGGATGCTAGCGATGTCCTCCTCGCGCAGGCGTCGGCTGAGCTGCTCGGCCGTAAGGCCTACCTTCGCGCAGCGCGAGACGTCGAGCTGCCCTGTGGAGATGATGAGCTCTGGCTGGCTGGCGATGACCTTCCTGAAGACCCTGCTGCTTTCCGCAAGAACCTTTACTGCTATGACCACCAACGACCAGATGAGCACAATGATCAAGAACTGAAGGACGGTGATGGACTCGTTGTAGATGACCCCGCCGATGATGCCACCGAGTACGTAATTCTGAATCTGGTTGAGTGGGGTGTTGAGGGAGAACTCGTACTTCCCGAGGATGTTGATCTGAAGGATCATCACGAGCATGCCAAGCGCAAACTTGATGGCCGTCAGCACGTAGAAGCTCATCTCAGCGCTCTCCGTTCACATAGACGTTGTGGTCGATGATGTGCGTCCGTTCCAGAGCGTATGAGTTGTTGTCCGCGTTCAGGTGGACGAGGTAGTCCTCCTCGTTGAAGCGCACGATGACGCCGTCTTTCAGGGAGGTCGAATTGACCAGCACTTCGTCCGGTGTAACCCCCTGGTCGATAGCAATGCCCCTGATGAAGCTCACGAGGCGCTGGGACTGAGACATCTGGTTGCTTACCCGCAGGTACTGTTCTGTCTGAACACCCACCAGGACCAACGAGAGAACGAGGGCCCCTATGCCCACGTCTCGCCAGCGGGTCCTCATCCTGTTGCGCATATAGAGGATGCTGAAGATAAGGCCACACGACAACAGCGCAAGGATCAGCGTCACGCGAATGATGGAATCCATCGACTGGTGGGAGGTGATGTAGTCAATGGTGTAGAAGTTCACCCTTGCTCCTGACCTTTGGCAGACATACGGCGCCCATCATATCGCTTGAGTGCACCGAGGCGTACGGGATTCGTCTCGAGAGGCTCTGGTCCATGGTCACGAGAGAGGGGATTGCCCGTACGTTCCCAGTCATTTGCGGGCTGCCTCTTGCCGCCCCGCGCCTCGTCTCGCTTCGCGCCTACAGGCCACTCAACTGCTAGGATGTACCTATCATCCTCTGACGATTGGGGCCGCCATGGTAAAGCTCGTCCTGACCGATATGGACAACACCCTCGTGTCGTTTCGGCATCCCGTGAGCGAGCGGGCGCTGGGTGCCATACATAGGCTCACCGACCAGGGCGTCTTCTTCGGTCCGGCCAGTGGCCGCGACTGGGCCTCCGTGCTTGAGTCGTTTTGCTCCGACGAGGCGTGCATGCAGACGGCTCTGCTCTCCAACGGTAAGAAGATCTATGCCTACGGCACGCTCATGAACCAGACGTCCATGGACCGCGAGAGCATCGTGACCATGGCCGAGATGGTCTACGACCTGCCGGGCGTCTATGTGAGCGGCCGCGGCGACCAGGGAGGCTTCATCTCCGGCACCACGCGCGAGAGCCTGATGGGCACCTTCTGGGGCTCCAAGCGCGCCGCAGAGCTCTGCGAGCCGCAGGACATACCGCACTGGCCCATCATCACGGCGGGGCTGCACTTCGAGGAGGGATCCGAGGGGATTGACAACGTCGCATGGGGTGACAGGGTCCGCGCGGCCTGTCCCAAGCTCGATCTCATCTCCCCCGGCTCGCGCATGTTCGATTGCGTCCCCAAGGGCTGGTCCAAGGCATCCGGCCTGAGGGTCCTCCAGATACTCCTGGGCATCGGCAACGACGAGGTGGTCTGCTTCGGCGACTCAGACAACGACTACCAGATCCTAGCCGCGATAGACCACTCCGTGGCCGTGGCCAACGCCAGTGACCGCGTCAGGGACGTCGCCCGCCATCACATCGGAGCATGCGAGGATGATGCGGTGGGTCGTGCCCTCCAGGACCTCGCCGAGCTAGGCGACGACGCCTTCGAGAAGTGGGACGCCGCGCGGCAGAACTCGTAGGCGTCAGGTGCGTCAGGCCTGGTCGTCGGCCTTGTTCCAGCCGGGCAGCCGGAGGTCGGGGGCTATGGCCGTGGCGTACATCTCGGTCATGGCGTCGCTCAGGGGGTAGACGAAGGAGCGCTCGGCCTCCAGCGAGGTCTCTATCGTGAGGCTGGGCTTCTGGGCGGGGAACCACCTGCTCGAGAAGACCTCGGTGCCCCCGTTGGCGTAGATCTCCACGACGGAGCCATCCACGAGCACGCGCAGGCTCGAGAGCCGCTGCAGGCGTATGAAGCGGTCCGCGCGGCCGGCCGCCGTCTCCTTGTTGAGGTAGTTGATGGCGAGGCGGCCCTGCACATAGCTGATCTGGAACGTGTCATCGAGCGTGAGCGTGCCCACCACGGAGCTGATGTGCTCGAGCGAGATGTCCGCAAGGCGCCCCTCGACCTCCAGGGGCTCGTGCTCGCGCAGCACCTGCTGCGTCTGGCGCAGCTGCCGCAGCTCCGGCACGGGGTTCTGCCTGAGCAGACCCGTCTCCTCGTCGCGCGTGACCACGCGGGGTACGGTGAGGCAGTGCCACCAGCCGAGCTCGTCGGGCTCGGCCGAGTAGTTCCTGTCAAAGGTGCCGAGCCAGCCCACCAGTATCCAACGGCCTTGCTCGTCCTGGAAGGTCTGTGGCGCGTAGAAGTCGTGCCCGTGGTCCCACTCCATGAAGTCGCGTTCGTCCACCTCGCTCGTCTCGAGGATGCTCTCTGCCAGCGGGATGTAGCCCGACTGCCACATGTTCTGCCAGCGGTCGTAGAGGCTGGGCAGGCCCTGCGGGTTGATGGAGAGGTAGTCGTGGCCGTCTATCTGCACGATGTTGGGGCACTCCCACACGTAGCCGAAGAAGTAGCGGGGACTGATGGAGCGGCGGAAGGTCCAGTCGTAGCCATCTTGGGAGTCGTAGAGCAGGACCATGCCGTGGCTGTCTATGTGGCGCGCCCCCAGCAGCATGTGGAGGCTGCCCCCCTGCTCCCACACCTTGGGGTCGCGGACGTGCGTGCTGCAGATCTCGGGATAGTCCTCGGCACGGATGACCACGCGCTTCTCGGTGAACCGCCTTCCGTCCTCGCTCTCCACCGTTATCTCGTTGGCCTGGCGGCCGTCGTAGACGAAGTCGAAGTCCTTCTCGTTGTGGTCGGGGTCGGGGCTTATGACGTTGCCGGTGTAGAACACGCGCATCTTGTCGCCGCCGTCGGAGGCGGTGCCCTTCTCGACATAGGTGGTGCCAGAGAAGACGCCGTGGCGGTCCTCGGGGATGCTGGGCTCCAGGGGCACGCCGTCGTAGCTCCAGTGGACGAGGTCGTTGCTCGAGAAGGCACCCCAGCCCTTCTGGTCCACCTCGGGCCAACCGTGGTCGTACTGGTAGAAGATGTGGTAGACGCCCCGGAACTGGCAGCACCCATTGGGGTCGTTGAGCCAGGCGCGGGGGGAGCGCAGGTGGAACCCGACGCTCCATGTGCTCTTGGGCATGACGGTGCTCCTCTTCCTCGTCCTGTCCCGCGGAGTGCGATGACACACCGACTATACGTTACTGCGGGAGGAGGTGGCGTCTCATATGAGAACGATTCCATAGATGCGTCAAACGCGGCTGTCAAGATCGGCTGCCGCCACTTCGACGCCGCGCAGGCCTACGGCAACGAGCGCGAGGGGGGGAGGGGGCGTTCGTGCCTCGGGCGTCGACCGCGAGAAGCCCTTCGTGACCTCCAACGCCGACGTGGACTTCGAGATATCCGCAGAGGACCTTGTCCCTGCTCCCGCAAGCGCGTTTTGCAGTGCGGTTCCCTGCCATGGCGGCAGTGCCCATGGTGGCGGAAGGCCCCGTGCACCCATTTTGAAAATGGATGCACGAGGTCTCTGGTGACCTGCACCTTTACGAGAGCCATGCATCCGTTTTCCATTTGTGTGCACGGCTGACGGCCGTCAGCCCATGGACGACGGTCGACGGCCCGTGGCCGGACGATGGCTGCCCCTTAGCGCCACTCGTCCGCTTTCGTCACTGATTCGGACCGCTCGCCCGCACTGGCACATCCGCTGGCGGAACGGGGGATCCTTCTCGTCCCCGGACAGATCGTCACATGCCTAGGATTGCTCTCACCGTCTCGCCTCCCTCGTATGTTTGCCGACAAGGGCCTCGACCGTCCGGATTGCGGCAACGCAAGCGAAGGGAGTTCGTATGTTCGACGTCATCCTCGTTTCTCACGGGTCCTTTGCCCGGGCGGTCCTCGAGTCTGCCGAGCTCATCTGTGGCGATCAGGAACGCGTGAAGACCTACGGCCTCCATCTGGGCGAGTCTGTCGACGTGTTCCGCGATATGGTTCGCGGGGGCATTGCCGAGAGCCTGACCAGGGGAGAGGTGCTGGTTCTCTCTGACATCCAGTCCGGCAGCCCCTTTAACGTTACCTGCGCGGCGATGGGGGACATGGCCTTTCACCACGTTACGGGCATGAACCTCCCGATGGTCATCGAGGCTCTCGTGGACCGCGTCGACCTCCCCATCGGCGAGGTCGTCTCCAACGCCCTCGCACTGGGGGCCTCCAGCATGGCGGATGTGAACGCACTCGTGAACCTCGACAGCGAAGTCGAGGATGATGACGAGTAACCGTTCATCGGCATCTCTCTGCGCCTCCTGCAGCATCCAATGAGACCGGCTTGGCCTTCCACACCGCAGCTTTTCCTTTATACGGCACGTAAGAACCCAAGGTACAGCCATTTAGATTGTATGCACATACGTGCAGAACATACGTGAACAATAGATGCTAGCTTATTTGACAAGGCAATCCGAACGGTCGAGTGGCAGCGGTTTGGTCGGTCGCGTGGAGGCAGATTGGAGAGGAACCGTGAAGGACTTGGTGCTTGTTCGAATTGACGATCGCCTGATTCACGGGCAGATCGCTACGCAGTGGCTCAAAACCACGCACGCCAACAAGGTGCTCGTGATGGACGACGCCCTTCCTGACAATGCTTTTCAGGTGCGCATCCTCAAGGCTGCCGCGCCGTCCGGCATCAAGGTTGTCGTCAAGGACGTCGAGGGGGGAGTTGCCTGGTGTCTCCGAGAGCCCAAGGAGGACGAGAGGGTCATGGTTCTCGTCAAGGTGCCCGAGACGATCGAGGCGCTCATCGACGGGGGGATTTCGCTGCACGACGTGATTCTGGGAGGCATGGGATTCAAAGAGGGGAGGTCGCGCATCAACAGAAACGTCTCCGCAAGCCCGGAGGAGGTCGAATGCATGCAGAGAATCGTTGCCAGGGGGACGAGGATTCTCTATCAACTCGTCCCCTCGGACGCTCCAAAGGACCTGAACAACGTCCTAGCAGAGAGGGAGTAGGTCATGAGCTTTCTTCAAGCGCTTTTGTGTGGCATCTTCTACTACCTAAATGCCGGTCCCTGGATTGTCGGCGGTGGCTACTACACCTTCGGAAAGCCGCTCGTCCTAGGTTTCTTCGTTGGGCTCGTCCTCGGCGATCCCGTCCAGGGCACCATCGTTGGCGCGACCATCCAGCTTATCTACTTAGGCGTCATGTCAACGGGTGGCTCCTATCCTGCCGATCCCGCCCTCGCCGGAATCGTAGGTACCGCCGCAGCGATCTCCGGAGGCCTCTCGGCGCCCGAGGCGGTCGCCATTGCCATTCCCGTTGGCCTCGCCGGTACCGTCCTGTTCAACCTCCGCATGCTCTCCGCCGTCCCCTTCACGCACATGGCCGACAAGGCAGCTGAGAAGGGCGACACCAAGGGCGTGTTTCTCGCCAACGTGGTCGGTGCCCAGGTTGCGCTTGCGGCCATCTATGTCATTCCCTGCACCATCATCTGCATGTTCGGCGTCGACGCCATCTCTGGCCTGATCAACGCCCTTGCTGGCACCACGTTTATCAGAGTCCTCGGCGTTGTGGGCGGCGTGCTCTCCGTGGTCGGCATCGCGATGAACATGAAAGCCATCTTCAAAGGAGATGCCATCCCGTTCTTCTTCATCGGGTTCCTCATGGTTGTGTACTTCAGCCTAAACATGCTCTCGCTTTCCTGCTTTGCCCTGCTCTTCGCGGCTGTCTATGCCAATCTCAAGGAGGGTGGCCTTGCTGCGCCCGCCATCGCTGAGGGGGATGATGACGATGAGTGACGAGATCAAGAGGGTTCCCGCAAAAGCCATGCACAAGTCCTTCTGGAACTGGCTCGTCTTCGCTCACTCCTGTTACAACTACGAGAGGCTCCAGGGAACGGGCTTCCTCTACGCCATGTGTCCGATCATCGATGCCCTCTACGCGAAGGATGACGTCGAGGGCCGTCGGAAGGCCATGCAGCGTCACACCGCCTTCTTCAATACCGAGGTACGTCTCGGCGGTGCCATCGTGGGTCTGACCGCCGCCATGGAGGAGCGCATCGCTGCCGGTGAGATTGAGCTTGCCGACGATCTCATGCCCTCCGTCAAGTACGGCCTCATGGGACCGATCGCCGGTGTCGGTGACACCATCATACAGGCGGTCCTCTCACCAATCCTGCTCTCCCTCTGCATTGGCCTTGCTATGGATGGCAACGTCGCCGGCCCCCTGCTCTATCTAGCAATGTTTGTTGCGCTCCTCGTCGTCATGGGCCGGCACTCCTTTCAGCTCGGCTATAAGAAGGGCGACGAGGCGATCATGGGGCTTCTCGAGAGCGGCCTTATCAACAAGCTCATCACCGCCGCGGGTATCATGGGTTGCACCGTCATGGGTGCGCTTGTGGCCAACTACGTTTCCCTAAGCACCACCATCAACCTCGAACTCACAACGGGTGCCTTCGACCTGCAGGCCGACGTCTTTGACGCCATCATGCCCAAGGCGCTTCCACTGGCGCTTGCGCTCTTCGTCTATTGGCTGATGGACAAGAGGGGCGTCTCCGCCCTGAGGATGATGGCCTACCTCATCTTCGGTGGCATCGTCCTTGGCTACCTGGGAATCGTCTAGCCCTGCGGCTGTCTCTGCGGACAAACCCATCCACAATCTAACGACTCTTCCCGACGCATGTCACTGTTTGGGTCCGTGCGCCTTGCGGACCTGCCTACCGAAAGGGGATCCCCATGGAAAAGATGAAGGTTGTCGCAATCACGGCGGAGCGCGAGACTGCCGTCTGCGAGATCGAAAAACCCGAGCCCGGTCCTGGCCAGGTGTTGGTCCACCTTCACGCCTGTGCGCTGTGCACCTTTGAACAGCGTGTTTTCACACAGGTGACGAAGAAGGAGCTGCCCTATGTCGGCGGCCACGAGTGTGCGGGCGTCATCGAGGGCCTGGGGGAGGACGTTGACCCGGAGGAGTATCCGATGGGCCAGAAGGTCGCCGTCCGCGTCCTGCAGAACTGCGGCCACTGCCCTGAGTGCCGCAAAGGCGAGGAGAACCTCTGCCGCAACTCCTACAAGAAGTCTGCGGCATCCGCCGGCAAGCTCCTGCCCAACGGCCTCGGCGAGTACATGGCCGTCGACGAGGGCCAGGTCTACAAGATGGCCAATAATCTGCCCTACGAGCAGGCTGTCCTTGCTGAGCCCTTCGCCTGTTGCGTCAACAGCGTCGAGCGCGGGAACATCCACCTGGGTGACGATGTGGTGGTCCTTGGCGGCGGCGTGATGGGCATCCTCCACGTCATCATCGCCAAGCTGTACGGTGCCCGCGTCATCCTGAGCGAGCCTGATCCGGCACGCCTCGAGATGGCAAAGCGCTATGGCTGCGATGTGGTTATCAACCCCAAAAAGGTCGATGCTGTCGAGGAGGTCATGCGCCTCACGGATGGCGAGGGTGCAAACGCTGTCTTCAACACGACATCCGTCACCGCTCTTTCGGCTCAGGGCATTAAGATGCTTGCGCTCATGGGCACCTTCGTCCAGTACTCAAGCATGCATCCCGATGAACCCGTAGAGCTCTCCATGAACTCCATCCACAACGCGGAAATCGTGATTACGGGATCGAAGTCCCCCTCGGTCAAGGCCTTCGAAGCTAGCACGAGGATCCTCTCCAAGATGCTCGTCGACCTCACCCCGCTGCTCACGGAGTCCTATCCCATGGAGGACGCCACCAAGGCCTTCGAGCGGGCCTGCTCCATGGACACCTACCGCGTCATGGTCAAGTGGTAGCAGATCGGCTGCCCTGAAGGGAGAAACCGCATGTATACCTCAATGATTGGCTTGATGAAGGATGCCCGCAAGAATAGCTACTGCATCCCCGCCTGCGCCGTCGAGAACGAGCATTCCGTGAGGGCGATCCTCAACGCCGCCGAGGAGAAGAACTCCCCTGTTATCCTCATCTCGCTTTTCAAGGTCAACCCCGACATCAACATGTGGGGCAGGATCGTCGAGGACATGGCTCTGCGCGTAAGCGTTCCGGTGGCCCTCTGCCAGGACCACGGCGGCACCTTCGGAGAGGCCATGAGGGCCATCCATGCTGGCTTCACGGACGTCATGGTCGACCGATCGTCGCTGCCCTTTGACGAGAATGCCGGGCAAGTCGCAGAGATTGTCAGGGTCGCCCACGCCTGCGGTGTCGGTGTCGAGGCTGAGCTCGGGCACGTCGGCATCGGGACTGTTGACGACTCCCTCTACACCCAGCCCGACCAGGCTGTCAAGTTCTGCGAGCTCACAGGTTGTGATGCGCTCGCCGTGGCCATCGGCACCACGCATGGCGTCTACAAGAATGGCAACCCGCACCTGGAGTTGGAGCTTCTCAAGGAACTCGACGAGGTCGTGCCCGTCCCGCTCGTTCTACATGGGGGTAGCGGCACAGGTGACGATGCCCTCGCCATGGCGAGCAAGATGGGCATCACCAAGCTCAACCTCTCCAACGACCTTAAGAGGGGCGCCATCAAAGAGCTCTTCTCCTTGGGCAACGACCTGATGGGCATGGGTGCCTACCAGATGTACCCGAGACTCACCAAGGGCTACCAGGAGGTGGCGGCGCACTACATGGATGTCACCGGCTCCACCGGCAAGGCAGACAACTTCCGATAGGCCATTGGTCGGGCTGGAGCGGGAACGTGTGCCCCTGCTCCATCTGGTCTCTGAAGGGGTGCAGGCTTGGTTTCCCTGATTGGCTCAGACTGCCTGCTCCAGCTGGTCGCATCAAGGCTCGGTGACGAGGTGAGGCGCTGTGCTTAACGACTATGTGCAATGCAATCCAGAAAAGATCATCTTTGGGAGGGGGTGCGAGAAGGATGTCGGCAAGGAGGTCAAGGCCGTAGGAGCCTCTCGCGTGCTCGTGCACTACGATGCCGGAGACTTCATCAGGCCCCTGGTCGCCCGCATCCGCGGGTACTTGGAAGAGGAGGGACTTGAGGTCTTCGGACTCGGCGGTGTGGTCCCTAACCCTAAGGTCTCGCTCATGCGCGAAGGCTGCAGACTCGTTCGCGAGAAGGGCATCGACTTTGTGCTCGCGGTGGGTGGCGGGTCCACCATGGACAGCTCGAAGTACATCGCTTGCGGCGCCTACTACCCGGGCGAGCTCTGGGACCACCCCAAGTTCGCGCCCATCACGAGCCGTGTTCTCAAGCATGGTGTAGTGGTGACTATGCCGGGGACAGGGAGCGACGTCTCGACGGCGGCCGTGTGGCGGGACGACACCTGCGATCCGGAACGTAAGACCTGCGTCTTTGCCAACGAGATGCGCTTCGACCTCGCTTTCATCGACCCGGAGCTCACCTACACGCTGCCTGCGTTCCAGACGGCGGCAGGCTGCTTCGACATCATCTCCCATGCCATGGAGGACTACTTCTGCGCTCCGGATGGGGTCGAGTTCTACCTCTCCGCCTATGAGGGCGTTATCAACGAGGTAATGCGCAACCTGCCCGTGGCGCTCAGGGTTCCCGATGACTACGCGGCGCGGGCGAACATCTGCCGGGTTGCCTACGTGCCTCTCGAAGACGTGATCATATCCGGACAGGTGCATGGGTACTGCGTCCACAACCTCGAGAAGCCCATGACGGGCGCCTTCCATCGCACGCACGGCGAGATGCTTGCCATACTGTTTCCCGCCTGGATGCGTTACTGCCACCGGCGCAACATGCCGCTCTTCACGCGTCTGTGCGTGAGATGCTTTGGGGCGAAGATGAACTACGAGGATCCGGAGAACACGGTCGACGAGGGCATCCGCAACCTCGAGCACTTCATCGAGGACGTGGGTCTTTCCACGAGGCTCTCTCAGGTGGGCATCGGCGAGGAAGCCTTCGGGCGGTGTGCGGACATCGCCATAGAGACGGCTGGGGTCGGTTACATCGGCAGCGCCATCAGGCTCGACAAGGAGGATATCGTCAACATCTACAGGCTTGCGAGGTAGGCGTTTTTTTGATGCATCAATCGGGCCCTTCGATCGGCGCACCTTCCTATCCGTCCTCTTCGAGGGCTATCACGCCCATTGCCGTCTCCGAGTCGGTGATGAGGCAGTTGACGAAGCCGCAGCGCAGGGCCGACCAGATGCCCCTGACCTTCCGAGACCCTCCGGCTATGCAGAGAACGCGGTCCATCTGGCGCAGGTGGGAGAGGGGAAGTGCGTTTCTCGTGTATGCGCCGCCGAGAGGAAGCTCCGACCCGTCCTCGAAGAAGAAGGAGGCCAGGATGTCGCCGGCGATGTCCGAGGAAGCGACGAGGGCACGGTATTCGTCTGTGGCCTCGTTCAGGCTGAAGGGGTCGGCCGACGAGCGATAGGGAGCACCGAGTCCGACGATTGCTGCGTCGGCGAGCTCCCACTGGTGGAGAAGCTCGCTGCGGTGACTCTGGTAGAGCCTGCTCTTGGACTCGGCGCGGTCGGCAACCACAGGGACGTTGGTGAAGAAGGAGCGGCCGCCAAAGGCAGTCGCGAGGTTGTCGACGATGATGTTCGACTGGGTCTGGGGACTCGCGGTGCTCACCGTACCTACGGCGGGGACAAAGGAGAGGGCCTCCTGGGGCTTCTGAGCGCGAAGCTCCTTTGACATGCGATAGAGGGTTTCGCCAAAACCAACGGTGACGGTGCTTGCCGTCGAGAGAAAGCCGGGAAGCATCGCGGCGGCGTGGCGAGCGATGCTGTCGTTGAGCGTCCGACCAGTCTTGCCATGGTGCTCTGCCGCCGAGACCCCCTCGATTGAGACGAACTTGAGATCAAAGAGCTCCGCAAGGTGCCTTTCAAGCCCGTCGACCGTCTCTGCCATGGGGTTCATGACGTTGAACGTGACAATCCTGCGCTCTTTGGCACGGTCAAGCAGACGGGAGACATACGAGCGGCTGAAGCTCACCTTGGACGCGATGGCGTCCTGCGAGAGCCCTTCGACGTAGTACATCTTCGCGATTTGATAAAGGAGGAGATCGTCATCCTGGGTGCCCTGGAGGGACATAGCTGGCTCCGTTCATGAAGGAACATATTCCCATAGCATATGTCACTTCTGAGAGAGGGGCAGTGAGACGGAGATGGCATTACCGCCGTTATGTCTGTGGGCCCTCGATTCGCTGGGCCCGTCGATGAAGATGCAGGCCCATCTCCTCGATGGGATCCCGTCCTTGGAGTAGACGTAAAGCCCATTCTCCATCTTCCTGATTCTGCATATCTCCCGCTCAACCTAGATAGAGGATTCTGTATAGAATAGACCTGCCATAGGTGGAGGATTTTGCAAACAACCTCATAATCGATGCTATCAAGACTGGCTGATGTACGTGAGGAGGTGCAGATGACCTTCAGGAGGAAGCTCTACGGCACAATGCTTGGCTGGAAGGCAGACTCGAAGGGCAGGAGTGCGCTGCTCGTCGAGGGAGCAAGGCGTGTCGGCAAGACCACCATCGCCAAGGCGTTCGCGGCGAACGAGTACGAATCGAGCCTGTTCGTCGACTTCTCTCAGGTGGACAACAACGTGCGTGCCATCTTTGATGAGCATCGGGGAGATATAGACACGCTTCTGCGCATGCTTCAGCTCTACTTCGGCGTTAAGCTGACCCCGAGGCACTCAATCGTCATATTCGACGAGGTCCAGCGCTTTCCCGTCGCCCGCGAGATGATCAAGCACCTGGTGGCGGACGGGAGGTTCGACTACATCGAGACGGGCTCGCTCATCTCAATCCGCAAGAACGTCCAGGACATCGTCATCCCCTCCGAGGAGGAGCGCGTGAAGCTCTGGTCCCTCGACTTCGAGGAGTACCTCTGGGCGCTCGGGAGAGAGAATCTCGCAGACGAGGTCAGACGGTGCCACGACGCACTACGGCCCCTTCCCGACAGCCTGCATCGCCAGTGCATGCGCCTGTTCAACGAATACATACTCGTAGGAGGCATGCCTCAATCCGTCAGCGACTTCATCGAGACTTCCGCGTTCACACAGAGCGACAAGACGAAGCGGCAGATCCTGGCCCTCTATGCCGAGGATATCGAGAAGTTCGGCGCGAGCGACGCTCGGCGGGCCTACTCCGTCTTCATGGGCATTCCCGACCAGCTGTCGGCAGGTAGCAAGCGGTTCAAGTTCTCGACCTTGGGCAGGGGGTCACGCTACCGCCAATACGAGTCAGCGCTCCGTTGGCTCGAGGATGCACACGTCGTGAGCGTCTGTCGGCTATGCAACGATCCGAATGTTGGGTTCAAACTTGCCGCAGACGAAGGAGAGGACAGTTCGCTCAAGTGCTACATGGCAGATACTGGTCTGCTCGTGTCGAGCGTCTTCGACGAGGGGGCGGAGACGGAAGGAATCTATCGCGCCCTGCAGTTCGGCAAGCTCTCCATCAACCGCGGGATGTTCGTCGAGAACGCCATCGCCCAGCAGCTGCGTTCAAACGGCAGGCCCCTGTACTACTACTCGTGGGGTGAGCCCCCCATCGAGACGGGACGCCGACCGAGACCACGTGAGATAGACTTCCTGGTCACAAGGGGGTTCTCCGATGCCGTCGGCAAGCCGCGAGTCTCGCCCATCGAGGCCAAGTCCACGAAGACCTACTCCACCATCTCGCTCGATGACTTCCGCAGACGCTTCGGCAAGCGAGTCGGGGACGAGATCGTGTTGCATCCAGGCCAGCTCAAGAAGGAGGGAACCCGTATCTACCTGCCACTGTACATGTCCTTCTGTATATGAGATGACTGGTGCAGCACCGAAGCGGGTGGCAACCGAACCGCCCTGCTGCCGCGCCAGCTCTATGATGAGCTTAGGATGTCTGACCTTGTCGATGTCAGACTGTCTGGCGAAGTCGGGATTCTTCCCGTTGCGTGAGTATGCCTTCGCGCTGAGCATGAAGGACGGGAAGACACCGTCTCCGATTGCCTCTACGAGTTCTCATTCGACCGGCGTCTCGAGCGTGGACCTGGTGACGGTTTCCGTGATAAGGCCCCTTTGCGAGGGGCACGCAGGGTAGGTGGGCGTCCCATCGGTTCGACCAGCCTGCCACGAGTCGAGGAACCATGGGGCCTGAACGCAGCAAGGGACAGGACCTTGAGTCCCCGGCTCGTAACCCTTGGAATCATGGGGTTTTTGATACGGACTCCGTCGACGACGCCTCATGCCGTGAGGAGCTTACATCCCCAGCGCCTTCTCGATCTGGTCGATCACATGGGACGCGTTCATCATGCCAAAGTCCTGTGGCGACATGACCTCGAGTGGGCACTTGCCATCCACCGCTTTCTTGGCGTCGTCCTCGGCAAAGCGCACCTGCGGCCCGAGCAACACGATGTCGACGTCATCAAGATAGCTTTCCAGGTTGGCCATAGGCACGGCCTGCACTGTGAGGTCAAGCCCGCGCCTCATGCCCTCCGCCTCGAGCTTCTCTGCCATCATGCTCGTGCTCATTCCCGCGTAGCAAACCAGCAGGAGTTTCATGTTTCTCCCCTTCCTGATGTTGTGTTGCGGTTGCACTGCGCACCGATACGTCAAAGATAACCGTGCGCGCTGCTTCCGAACGATTTATTTCTCCGGCTCGTCAGCCGTCTCCTCGGCGATCTTCTGTGCCTCGTATGCTTTGAAGAACGGTAGATAGAGAAGCGTATCGATCGCGATCAGGGCCACGCAGAAGACAAGCGAGCCAATCTCCATGTTAGAGAGGAGTGCTCCGATGGGCGCGAACATGTTCCAACCGCCATAAGCCCATGAGTGGCCAATAAGTCCCATTGTCATTGCGACGTACGTGAGTAGGCCGTTGATGGGCATCACAAAGACGAAGGGGATGAACATAATAGGGTTGTACATCATGGGGAGACCGAAGATGATTGGCTCGTTGATGTTGAAGAGAGCGGGGACGATGCCGATCTTGCCTACCGTCTTAATCTGCTTTGACTTGCTGACGAGGCACAGGATTGCGACGCTGAGGGTTGCACCGGAGCCACCGATCGCCATGAACGTCCACCAGAAGGCAGGGGTGAGGACGGAGGGGAGTGCCGTGGACGCGGTGCCCGCAATGTGTGCCGCCATGTTTGCATCGAGGCCTGCATAGAGAATGACGTCGAGCGGGCTGGTGATGACGGAGTCGTGGATGCCGAACCACCAGAACAGCATGACGAGGGTGCCGAGCACGAAGATTCCGCCTGAGGTGTTTGCGATGCCAACCACTGGGCTCATGATGACAGAGATGATTTCTGGAAGGGTCACGCCTGCTAAGGTGATTACGACTCTGCTAAGCACGCCTGCACACAGCAGCACGATCCCCGTAGGCATGAGGTTCGCAAATGCGTCGAGAATCGCAGGGGGGACACCTGTGCCGGGAATGCTGATCGTACCGACTCTCTTTTCCGAGAGGAAGCGATAAAACTCGACCGAGAGGATGGCCACAAGGATCGCCGCGAAGAGTCCGGTGGAGTCGAAGTGGTCGGTGATGAACTCACCGTCAGCGCTGAAGGCGGACGTAATGAACCAGCATGCGGTTCCCAGGAAGGTGGGGAGGAACGAGTCCATCTCGTACTGCTTCGAGAGGAAGTGGGAGATTCCGATGACCGCCCACAGTCCCATGATTCCCATGGAGAACTGGTTGACAGCACCGAATATCGGCGTCCCGCAGTCGGCAAGAGCCTGCCATCCCTGGAAGAAGGTGCGGCCAAAGCCCGCATCCATTTGCGTGTAATCCACCGGAGGGGAAACCAGAATCAAAGAGAGTGATCCAATGGTGAAGAACGGGATCAGGGTCATGAACGTGCTTTGGATTGCCCTGATATAGCGGTTCTTTGCCAGACCGTTGGCAACGGGTGCGATGCGCTTTCCGATGAAGGCAATGATTTTGTCCATGCTAGCCCCTCCTTGCAATCATGTCGCGATACCAGTACCAGCTGTCCTTTGCGGTCCTTGCACACCCCCTGTCGTAGTCCACGTATACAAGCCCGTATCGCTTGGCGTATCCGTTGATCCAGCTATAGAGATCGAGGGAGGACCAGACGAAGTAGCCGCGAACATCTACCCCCTCTGCTCTGGCTTTGTCTATCCAGTGGACATACCCCTTGAGATACTCGATACGGTAGTCGTCGTGAACTCTGCCGTCGGCGTCGGGGACCTCGTGCCAGCCAACGCCGTTCTCCGTAATCACAAATGGTGTATCGGGATATCGTGCGCTCAGCTCCTTGAGGAGGTCGTAAATCGACCTGGGAAGCATCTCCATGCCCCAATCGTTCTTCGGCACGGTGGGGTCTTCGTCCATCGTGAACCAGCCGCCGATGGTCCTTGGCTCACGACTGGCGTTTGTATCCCCCGAGTTGTCGTGCGCGAAGAGCGTCGTATCAGACACGGGCGGCTTCACCAGAATGCGCTCGTAGGCGTTCACGCCCAAGAAGTCGACGATACCTGTCGCAAAGGTCGAGGCATCCTCCGTCCTTCGGTACCCGAGGTCGTATCCGTCTGACTGCAGCCTCTCAAAGAATCCCTGGGGAAACTGGCCGAGTATGCAGACGTCATTCACGCAGCTATTCCAGAAAAGGTCCGCCATGCGCATCGCCCGACTATAGGCGGGGCCATCGCTCAGTGTCTCGATGGGATACGAGTCGCTTACCAGACCGATAAACGCGTCGCCGCGGATCGCGCCGCGCTCTCGCATGCTGCGGAACTGCTTGACCGCCAGAGCACTTCCCAGCAGCATGTGATACATCGCGCGCCATCTCCGCGAGACGTCGTGCATGTTGGGCGGATAGTTTCCGGCAACGTATGAGCAGAGCGTGTCGTAGCCGGGCTCGTTGATTGTCACCCACCACTTTACGCGGTCACCGAATGCCTCAAAGCAGGTGTTGACGTATGTGACGAACGACTTTGCGATCTCTCTTATCTCCCATCCGCCACGCTGGAGGAGGTAGTCCGGCATGTCATAGTGATACAGGGTGACCAGGGGTTCGATTCCCCTATTGAGACATGCGTTGATCACATTTGAATAATGGGCGATGCCCTCGGGGTTGGGAGTGCCGTCTTCACGCATGATGCGGGTCCAGGCAATGGAGAAGCGATATGCGTTCTGGTTGCCCGCTTTCATCATGTCGAGATCTTCCTCGAAGCGATGGTAGTGGTCTGACGCCACATCGCCATTTGCTGTCACTGCGTCGTTCACCTTGTTGTGGCAAAAGGCATCCCAGTTGGAGGGGATCTTCTCTCCGTCTTGCCATGCACCCTCGCACTGATATGCAGCAGTTGCACTTCCCCACATGAACGAATCGGCACCCATGCGCCCTCCCTAGCCTCTCGTCTCGAGAATGACGATGCGCCTGTACATGTCCGCGATGTGCTTGGCCGTGTTTTCGAACGACATGGCATTCATTAGGTGATCTTGCGCATGCATGGCGAGGACACCCATCCCAGCAACTTTTCCGCTTATGTCTGCCTGCAGCAGGCGAAGCTGCGACTCGTGCGCTATGGCAATGGAATCCCGCCCTTCCGCGACTTCGTGGTCGTACGCGTCGAAATCCCCTCGGGAGGCAAAGCTGATTGCCTTGTTGAAATGCGCATACGCATCCCCTGCACAGGCAATGAGCGTGCAGGAGAGTTCGTTCAGTTCCTCGACAGTCATTACAGCTCCAAATCGTCTTTGTGGACGATGTCTGGAGGCTATTATCGAAGGCGGACGCCAACAAGTCCCTTCTTGCGGGGCATGCCGCAAGAAGGGAAGGCGCGTCGACCCATATCGCCCGCTACGATGATGATGAGGGTTTATCTCGAAATAGGCTTTCTTGGCAGGTCTGAGAGACTCTGTTCGCGAGAGTTGGTGTGCGGCTATGGTGTGGTTGAGTGACAGGCAGCGGAGAATCGTGATGGAACTGTCCCGGGCGGACTCTGCTATTACGGGTGATTCCCTCTCCCGCATGCTTGGCTGCTCGAAGCGCACGATACAGTCGGACATATCGAGAATCAATATCGCGAGTGGCAGGCGAATCGTCAATAGCACAAACCGCGGCTACGAACTCGATTCATCAATCGATGAGGTGCTTGTTGAGGGGTTCGCGCCTGCGGGAGAAGAGCCTCCCTTTTCCGGGCATGCCCTCGTACGCGAATTGCTCCTGAGCGATTCCGCGCCTACTGCAAGTGACCTCGCGGTTCGGTTCTATTCCTCGCAGTCATCCGTCGCGCGGGCACTTAAGAGAGTGCGGTCGCTCCTCGAGCCATATGACCTCAGGTTGGAAAAGACTGACGGCAGGCTGTACGTGACGGGCACGCCTGAAAACCGCAAAAGGTTTCTACGAGACATGGTGCTCGAAGAGGCCCAGGATGCGTATTCCTCGGGGTACTCATCGCTTTCGAATGAGCTTGATGTAAAGTTCATATCCGACACACTCCAAGGCGTTCTCGATGAGCGTGATGTCTACATCGAGCCTGGTTATCTCAAAGAGCTCTCAATCGACTTCGCTGCCGCTCTCTGGCTGTTCAGGACGTATGTACCTTTCGTATCCGGGAACAATGCTGGTTGGCAAGTTGACACTGTCGAGTGGCAGATTGCCGTTGCGCTGTGCGCTGCTTACGGAGAGCGTTGGCGTCTCGCGATTCCAGACGGTGCGAAGAGCTCGCTCGCATCGCATCTGAGAGGATTTATCCGTTTCGACGGGGCGGATACGGTGGCGGACTCATTGATTGGCTCGTCCTTTCTGGACGACGTCGCATGTGTCGTAGGATCTGCGTTCGAGACGTATGGTCTTCCGGTTGTGGAGCAGAAGAAGCTGCTGCCCCTTGCCAGGCATGTTTGCGACCTCATCGGACGCTACCCGCATGGACAACTTCATGGGGATGAGATAGCCACTGAGATTCGATCCTCGTATCCCTTTGTGTACGAGGTCTCATTGCTCGTCGCGCATGGAATTGCCGAGCGCTTTGGCGTTGGGGTGAGCATGGGGGAGCTTGGTCCCATATGCATACATATTGGGTTCCTCGTTGGTGTCGATGATAGCAATCGCCTGTCGGTTGCTGTCGTTGCAGGCCCCTATCGGGATACGGCGACGACGATTCGCGACCGACTGATGGGCCACTTCGGCAACAAGTTTTCGATAACTATTGCAAAACGGATCCAAGATGTTCCAGAGCTGTCGCCAGATTTACTGGTCACCACCGAGCTTACATCCGTCCTCCCGGAGCGGACCGTTCGCGTCTCGCCTTTGTTTGGCACACGTGACCTTGTCCGCGTGGAAAAGATGAGCCATGACATTCAAAGCCGTGGCGAGCGGGCACGGAGAAAGATGATTTGTCGATACATCGAAGACGAGCTGTTTGTTCACGACTCATCTCATGAGATATTGGACAAAGTCACGGCAATAGAAATGCTCTCAGGGAGACTTATGGAGCTGGGAATCGTATCGGAAGCCTTTCCCGCCTCTGTTATGGCGCGCGAGGAGGCAGCTTCGGCATGCTTCAATGGGTTGTTTGCATTGCCCCATGCAACAGTGATGGATGCGCACCGTACGGTCGTGTGCACGCTCATCTCGGATGCCGGAGTTGACTGGGATGGGGCCGTGATTCATCTCGTGATGATGATTGCTGTATGTGATACAGACCGCTCGCAGTTCTCTGTAATCTTCAACGATTTGGCACGCCATCTCATGGACAAAGAGAGTCTGTACAGGCTTACGGATTCGACTACAGCAGAGGAGTTCCGACAAATGCTCTGCACTCGATAACCGAAAATTTGGTGTCCCAGGTGTAATGACCTCTGAGGGTTGTCTCGACAGGTGCCGTTGCCTAAGATGCACGAAGGGGCCTTGGAAGGGGATGGGTTACCCAGTTCATTCAGCAGGAGCTCTCTTTTATTGGCGTCTTACGGTAAGCGGTATCTCTGGACCCCACTCCTCTCAACGCCAATTCGAACGAGTGCCCCCTCGCTCACTAGCTTCTTCAGCCGATAGTTGACCGTGCTCCTTGGAATATCGAGACTATTCGAAATCTCGGCTACGTCGCAAGGCCCGTTCGTGGCGACAAAAGAAACAATTCCACTGCTTGAGGAACTCGATGGCAACTGCTGCGCGCTTCGACGAAACACCAGGGAGAACATGGCGATAGAATCATGGATCACGGGAGCGTCCATTCAGTTGGATTCAAGCTCCTGTCTCATGAGCTTGAATCCCGTGCCTCGATTCTCTGCGACGAAGCCGTTCTCGTAAGGGGTCGATTCCATGATATCGGCCAGATGCTGATTTCTCGTTGAGGAATAGCCGGCCGTTCCGACGGTTACTCTTCCCGGGTTCGCAGTAGCAGAACCCTGCCTGCCAGCGCCCGTTGCCCCTGT
>ERZ773005.199-NODE-199-length-56629-cov-24.579984_pt1 | contig 56629 bp, 55 predicted proteins | sample MGYA00580666_ERZ773005 | MGnify/ENA primary metagenome ERZ773005 (study PRJEB29015, sample SAMEA2737999) | human oral metagenome | biome: human oral; feature: human-associated habitat; material: dental | place: China | collected 2061 ...
CTCATATGAGCGAATCTCATCAAATGCAGGACGCTGTGTCATAATGACATCTCCTTTCGTAAATAGCAGGCCAGACAAATAGATGTTTATCATTATATCACATTTATGGTATGACACAGCGCATGATTTCGAGATGGGGCAGGCGCGTGTCTTTCGGTATGCCGCATCACTGCGGTGGAGGAGTGTATGGATGTGGCCGGGATGATGTTGTATAAATAAAGTTGACAACTTCTTCGCAAGGATTTTAGATAAAGTCAAAGAGGAGAAGGAGAGGTCAAAATGGCAACAAACAGGCAATACGATCACGAGTTTAAGGTGCAGGCAATCAAACTGGCACAGGAAATTGGCCAGGCGAAAGCCGCCAAAGAGCTAGGAATTTCCAAGAACACGATGTATACATGGACACGTGCCCACCGGCTTGGGTATCTGGATCTCGGGTGCGGCACGCAAACACCGCAGAGTGCCCTGAGCTTGCACGAGGAGCTCGTGCAGCTGCGCGCCCAGCTCAAGGCACAGGATAAGGAAATTCGGCGACTGAAGAAAGAGAATGACTTTCTGGAAGAAGCAAGCGCTTTTTTTGCCGCGAGCCGTCTGAAGTCAACAAAAACGAACGTATGAAGTTTATTGCGTTCAAGACAGCAGACGGCGCACACAAAGGAAATATCAGTTTTTATTGCAGACTGCTCCATGTCACAAGACAGGGATTTTATCAGTATTTGGTGAGCAAAGACCGCCCCTGGAAATATCAGGAACTTGCCGATGCCATGATGCAGATCCATGCAGAGGATGAATGCAACGATACCTACGGAAGAATCCGCATGTATCAGGCACTCAAGAGCAAGCAGCCAACAGGCCTCCGTATTCCGAGTGAACGCACCGTTTACCGCATCATGGAAGAGATCGGCTTAAGTCACCATCCCAATCATAAGTCGAACGGTATCACAAAAGCAGATCGGCAGGCACAGATCTCGGAGGATCTCCTGCATCGTGATTTTCATGCCGACACACCACTTTCCAAGTGTGTCACTGACATGACAGAGATTCCAGCGTGTGACGGAAAACTCTATATTTCAGCACTCTTTGACTGCTATGACGCCGGCGTGCTCGGACTTTCTATGGATACGAATATGAGGGCTTCTCTGTGTGTGCAGATGCCTGATAACGCCATGATTTCCTACCCGATGCTAAGGGGAGCAATCCTGCATTCGGATCGCGGCAGCCAGTACACGAGTCAGCTGTATCGGGAAGCAATCCAAAACTATGGAATCCGTCAAAGTATGAACAGTGCTGGTGGCCGCTGTCATGATAACGCGCGTTGTGAGAGTATGTGGGCACGCATGAAGTCGGAGCTTCTCTATGGACGCTATGACACAAAGAACATGACAACACAAGAGTTGAAGGTTCTGGTTTGGCGATATTTCATGAGCTATTGGAACAACCGCCGGATTTGTTCAACAAACGGTGGGCTTCCTCCGATGGTGAAACGTCGACAGTTCTATGACTCCATTGCTGCGACTTCTTGAGCGTTCGTTCCCTTGTGAGAAATTTGTCAACTGTTCTTGACAATATCAGTCGATTTTTCTTCACGGTCAGTGGCTCCTTCCATGAGGGGGAAACGGTGATAAGCGGCGGCGCTGTCAAAAAAAATTGACGCCATCTGTGCACGGCTGGCAGGGTGATAAAAGGGGGACTTGTACGACGCCAATGACATAAGCTATGCCCGAAAATAAAAAAACACCCGCTATGCGGGTGTTTTTTTATTTTGAGATCGCCTTTACATTTTCTCTATCAGTTCCAACGCCAATTCGGCGTTTCTCGAAGCTAAACGCCGAAGCTCGGCGATGCGCGCTTCGTTTGCCCGGGGCAAGTCCTTTCGCCGCGCCCATTTTTCCCGCACGACAGCCATGAGGTTTTCCACGGTGACCGTCTGAAGATTCGCCACCGGGCGGTCGCCCACGGAGTCTAAAAAGCGGTCAATCTTCGGGTCGTAAGAAATGCCCACCATGGGAACCCCCATGACCCCGGCGAAGATCAGGCCGTGAAGGCGGATGGAGATCAGAAGGTCTAAATTGCCGACGATGGAAAGAAGTTCGCTGGTGGTATATTCCTCTTCTAAGATGATCACCGGTTCTCCAGCCATGGCAGCGATAGTTTGAGCCGTTTTCACATCTTCCGGGTACTGCATGGGAAGAAACACCACCCGGGCGTCAAATTCCCGCATGATCTGAACCGTCGCGGCGGCGATCACCTTTTTATAGCTCTGCCAACCGCACCATTCCCGCACCGATATGCCCACCACCGGCTTGGCTCCGGCAGCTTTGTGTTTTGTCAGAATGGCCCGTCCCAAGCCGTGATCCACGGGATGAATGGCCAGTACCGGATCAGCGGTCACTTCCACCGGGGGGCGTGTCACCGCGAGGCTTTCAAGTTCCTTTAGAGAGCCGTAATCCCGCACCGTGATCTGGGAAACCTTTTGACTGACGGTTGTCATGAGCCAGCGGGGAAAGCGACCGCAGACCGGGCCGATCCCTTGGGCGTAGAGCATCACCGGCTTCCTTAAGAGACGAGCCAGGAAGATGACGCTCAGATAATAGTAGAGACTTCGTCCGCTGGTAACATTTTGCAGGAGACTGCCGCCGCCGGAAATGACGAGATCTGCCTCCCGGATCGCCGACCATATCGCACCGAAGCCCAGCCACGGGATCGCCTTCACCCCATGGCGGCGCTCCGTATCCTCGGGGTCGGCGGAAATGACCGTAATATGAAGTTTCGGGTCAAGTTCGGATAACACCTCGATCATCGCCGCCAACATGGCTTCATCACCGGCGTTTCTCGAACCGTAGTATCCGGAAACAACGATTTTACTCATTCTTCCCCCGCCTGACGCGCCTCAGTCGCACGCAGCATTCTCTCTCCCCACGCGAAGAGCAGTATGGCCGCCGCGCCGATCATCGCCCCGCCCAAAAGGCCGCCGATGCCCCGGGCAAAGGACATCATCACCGGCGTCCGCATGTGAGCGAAAGTTTCCACCATGGATCCCTGCCCAATGGTGGCCGCTAAGACAAGCAGAAAGAGAACCATGCCCGGCCATTTCTTAAACCAGGCTAGTGCCGCCATCATGAAGGCCGGATGTCCGATCAAAAGCTCCTTAGAACGCGGCCGCGCGTAAAGCGCTTGCTCCAAAAACGCCCGAAAGCGAAGTTCCAGCCCGGAAACCGGCATCCCCATACTGTGCCCGGAGCGCGCCAGCAAAACAACCCCCGCCACCAAGATACCAACGAAGACAGCCAACGTCTTCACCGTCACCGGCATGGCCAACAGGCGGCAACCCTGCGCCGTAAATCCTTCTGCCGCGTCCCCGAAGACGGAAAAGCGTTCCAAAAAAGCTACCGCCACCAAAAGGATCGGCAGCACGAAGGTCAGCTTAATGCCCCGGAAAATATTGACTTCCAAAAAGTATTCCACATCGGAGAGCGCCCCGGAAAGATACGCCGCTCCCACGAAGGACAGCGCTCCTGTCAAAAAGAGGGCCATCGCCGCCAGAAGAAGCAGCTTAGGCAGCGATCCCTCGGGAACGGTCCGACGAGCGCGAATATAATCCAGTTGACCGATGACGGCCAACGCGGGAAACACATTGGCACTGGCCAGTGCCGCCAAGAGGCGCACCGTGCCGCCATGGCCCATGAGGACTGGAACCGCCGCGGCGAGGCCGCAGACGGTGAAGAGCGCCATCTGCCACGCCGGACGCCGGTTCAGCGCCGGAATGACGAGAGAAAGGTAGAGGACACCCCCCGCGGCCGTTCCCAGCATGATCAGCGCCCGCAGGAAAGGCGGCGGCGCGAAGGGAGGGAAGGTGCCCGCCCGGCCCAAAGTGAAGCCGTGGCTCGTAAGCTTATCACGAGTATCGGAAAAATATTGCATATTCGTTTCCAAGAGAGAATGCCCCAATTCCGGTTTCTCGTAAATACGCAGGAGATCGATGCGGATATTTCGTTCCTCGTCCGTATTGACCCAGCGCTCCACCGCCGCGTCCCGCTTCATTTTAGGCTGCTCTTCCTTGGGAATGGAATACATCCGCGCCGCCCGATACCCATAGAGCCGCGCTGCTTCCAAGAGGCCCTCCTGCTTGTAGAACTGAAGCTGGGTGGTCGCTTCGATGAGGCCCAGGGTGATATCTCGATCCCGAAGCGCTTCCACCAACTGCGGGAGATAATCCGGCGCCCCTAAGGCCTCCGTGCCGGAAAAGAGCATCTCGGACACCCGAATGCCGTCAAGGCGGCGAAAAACAGCCGCTACGTCCGCTTCCGTCGCCTGCACGTAATTGCTGGGCCGAGCCAAAACATAAAAACCCGCCGCGTTCACCGCTTTCATTTCGTCCGTGGGCAGCCCTAAATTCATCTTCTCAAAGGAAGGATAGTTGGCCTTAACCGCCAGCGCTTCCTCCCCGTCCACGAGGAAGGAACGCACCCGATCCGCTCCTAAGCGGCGGATAAGATCTTCCTTCACTTCCCGAAAGGTGAGCGGATCGTGCCCGGTGACATAGACTTCCGTTCCTACGATTTCTCCGCGCTCCACGAGAGAGCGCCAGCCAGGGCTGGTCAAAGCTCCGCTCTGATAGCGTTCGAAAATAGCGCCTCCCGGCGTCGCGCTGGCCTTGCCGTTGACGTTGAGCTTCTTGAAGGTCGTCTCGTAGACCGCCAGGGACGTGATCCCGGCTTCTTTCGCCTGCCGCAGAACCTCCTCCGGCGGCAGGCCTTCCCGCTCCGCCAGCTCTAAAAGGCCTTCGTAGTCGATGGCTAAATCCACCGTCATATTTTGCTTTTCGGCCGCATCCCGCATGAGGTTGACGGCCATCGCCGCCAAAAATCCGACGAAGATCACCGCCAAAAGGATACGGTTATAACGGAAACGCTTCATGAATTCTTACCCACCTTGCCCTCCCCCGAGCGTATTCTGTCCCATCAGGGCGCGGCATGACGGCTGGCCGAGAGGATGACTTCCCCCTCCCCCTGCCGAACGGCGTCCAGCTCCACCGGTAAATGCAGCCGCTGAAAATCCACCAACTCAATATCCCCGAAAAAATTCCCTGTAAGAGCCCGGCCCAGGAGGGCGTTTTTGATATCGAGGCGGGTCATGCGGAACCAGAGGCTGTTGTTTTCTTCCAACACTTTGCCTTCGATATGAATGTCCGCCATCTGACCGAAAATCTTCGCCTGCCCGTTCATGAGTACCAGTTCCGGCGTGATCTCCACCGTCACGTTCTGCGCCTTATCCACCTTGCGCTGTAAGAGATCCGCCAGGTCTTCCGCCGTCACCCGGGCGTCAATCCGCAAACGATCGGCGCGGGTCACCACGAATTCGCCTTGGGTCAGCCGGTCGAGAGGCATATTCACGCCGTCCCCGGAGAGGACCACCCGAGCCGCCCGCACTTCCCCCAACATGGCGTCTTCCGCCGACAAATCGACGTGACCGATATGGCCAAAGAGGAGAAACAGCGCCGGAACGCCGGACACCTGAGCCGTAATCCGATCCGTCTTAAGCGCGGCCGCAAGGCGCGACTCCAGCGTCTTTTCCGCGATGGGCGGCAGCAGGAGCTGGCTCAGTCCCACCAATATTATGAGGATGAGCCCCAAAATAGTCAAGGTCTTGCGCAAAATATCACCCGCCTCACACGCGAAGGAACGCGGTTTTGTCGTTAAAATTCGTGATTGGCTTTCGCCGTCAGGTACGCCTCGATGAAGGGATCGATCTCCCCGTCCATCACCGCCTGCACGTTCCCCGTTTCGCAATTCGTTCGATGATCCTTCACCATGGTGTAGGGCTGGAAGACGTAGGAACGTATCTGGCTGCCCCACTCGATCTTCTGCTGGACGCCTTCCAGCTTAGCCCGCTCCTCTTCCTTCTTCTTCTCTTCCAGTTCAAAGAGCTTGGCCCGCAGCATCCGCAGGCAGACCTCACGGTTTTGGATCTGAGAGCGTTCGTTCTGGCACTGCACCACGATCCCCGTGGGCAGGTGGGTCATGCGCACCGCCGAGGACGTCTTATTGATGTGCTGTCCCCCCGCGCCGCTAGAGCGGTAAGTATCCACCCGCACGTCGTCCATATTGATGTCCACTTCCTTGGCGTCCTCAATTTCCGGCATGATATCACAGGCGGAAAACGAGGTATGCCGCCGGGCGTTGGCATCAAAGGGAGAAATACGCACCAGCCGGTGAACGCCCTTCTCCGATTTTAGATAGCCGTAAGCGTTATGTCCCCGGATAAAGAGCGTCGCCGACTTCACTCCGGCCTCGTCGCCGGGCAGAAGATCCACGGTTTCCACAGAGAACCCGTGGCGCTCCGCCCAGCGGCCGTACATCCGCAGAAGCATTTGCGTCCAGTCCTGGGCCTCAGTGCCCCCCGCCCCGGCATGAAGCTCCAAGTAGGCATTGTTGGCGTCATACTCCCCGGAGAGCAGCACTTCCAATTCCAAGGAACGCATGTCGGCGGAGAGATCCGCCAATTCCGCCTTGACTTCTTCCTCGCTGATGTCTCCCGGGGATTCCATGCCCATCTCCCAGAGAGCCTGCAAATCGTCCGCCTTCGCGGTGAGGGACCGATACTTGTCCACGCTCCCCCGAATATCGTTCAGTTCCTGGTTTACGACCTGCGCCGTTTCCTTGTTGTCCCAGAAATCCGGGGCGCCCATCTTGTACTCAAGCTCCGCGATCTTGGCTTCCTTCGCGGAGACGTCAAAGAGATGACCCCATTTCGTCCAGCTTCGCTCGCAAAGCCGTTATTGGCGCTTTCAAATCTTCCAGCATTGACGTTTCACAACCTTTCAGGATTTTCCTCGGCAATTTTACGATCGGGCAGCAGCCTGCTGCCTTGCCACCCCTGGCCTATGGACACTGCAGCGTCACTTATTTCTGCCGCAGCAATTCTTATACTTCTTCCCGCTGCCACAGGGGCAGGGCTCATTGCGGCCGATGTTTTCGGCCCGGACCGGTGTCTTCGCCGGCGCCGCTTCCGCCGCGCTCACTTCGCCGCCATGGGATGCCTGGGCGCTCCGCAGGTGATCCTCCAGCTGGCGCTGTTCGTCGGTCACCACGCTCACCCGATACATGAGCTTGGCGATGTCCGTCTGAATCTGATGGATCATTTCCTCGAACATATTGTAGCCTTCCAGCTTATACTCCACGAGGGGATTACGCTGGCCGTACGCCCGCAGGTTGATGCCTTGCCGCAGCATGTCCATATGGTCCAAGTGTTCCATCCATCTATTGTCTACCACCCGCAACATGACCACCTTTTCCAGCTCCCGCATGATGGGGGCGGAATACTGCTCTTCCCGGGTGCGATAATTGTCTTCGGCAGTCTGAATGAGGGTTTCCAAGAGCTCGTCCCGGCTCATGGCCTCTAATTCCGCCTTTTGCAGGCGGCCGGGGGGCGCGTAGATGCCTTCGGCATCGGCGATCAGTCCTTCCAGCGTCCATTCCTCGGGGTAGAGTTTTTCGTTAGCGTACTGATCCATCTCGCCCTTGATGATCTCGTGGATCATGTACATGATGTTTTCCCGCAGATCCTCGCCCATGAGCACCTTGCGCCGCTGGGCGTAGATCACCTCGCGCTGCTGATTCATCACATCGTCGTACTCCAGGACGTTCTTCCGCATATCAAAATTCCGCGCTTCCACCTTCTTCTGGGCATGTTCGATGGAGCGAGTGATAAGGCTGTGCTCGATAGGTTCATCCTCCTCCATCCCCAGCTTATCCATGATGGAAGCGATGTTGTCCGCCGCGAAAAGCCGCAGGAGATCATCCTCCAAGGACAGATAAAACCGCGAGGAACCGGGATCTCCCTGGCGGCCTGAGCGGCCCCGGAGCTGGTTGTCAATGCGCCGGGACTCGTGGCGCTCCGTGCCGATGATATAGAGTCCGCCTAAGTCCTTCACGCCGTCGCCCAAAATGATGTCAGTGCCGCGTCCGGCCATGTTCGTGGCGATGGTGACCGCCCCCATCTGCCCCGCATCCTTGATGATCTCCGCTTCCTTCTCGTGATACTTGGCGTTCAGCACATTGTGGGGCACGCCGTGTTTTTTCAAGAGATCGCTCAGTTCCTCCGACTGGGTGATAGAGGTGGTGCCGATGAGAATGGGCCGCCCCGTGGCGTGGATCTCGTCCACCGCCTTGGCCACCGCCCGATACTTGGCCCGCTTCGTCTTGAAGATGAGATCCGGTTCGTCCACACGGATCACCGGCTTATTCGTAGGCACTACAATGACCGGCAGCTTGTAGATCTTGAGAAACTCGTTTTCCTCCGTCTTGGCCGTGCCGGTCATGCCCGCCAATTTTTCGTACATGCGGAAATAATTCTGGAAGGTAATGGTGGCCAAAGTCTGGGATTCCCGCTGGATCTTCACGCCTTCCTTGGCTTCGATGGCCTGATGAAGCCCGTCGGAATAGCGGCGGCCGTACATCAGGCGGCCGGTAAATTCGTCCACGATAATGACTTCGTCGCCCTTCACCACATAATCCCGATCCCGGTGCATGATGGCTTTCGCCCGAAGAGCCGCGTTAAAGCAGTGGGAATACTCGATATTTTCCGGGGCGTAGAGATTCTTCACCCCCAGCATCGCCTCGATCTTATGCACCGACTCGTCGCTGGGAGCCACCGTCTTCTGCTTCTCATCAACGGTATAATCCTCCCCCGGCTTCAAAGTGGCCACCGCCTGCGCCATCCGGGCGTAAACCTCGGTGGATTTCGCCCCGGGCCCGGAAATGATGAGGGGCGTCCGCGCCTCGTCGATCAAAATGCTGTCCACCTCGTCCACGATGGCGAAATGAAGCGTCCGCTGCACCATCTGCTCGGGAGAAATCACCATGTTGTCCCGCAGATAGTCAAAGCCGTATTCATTGTTCGTGCCGAAGGTCACGTCGCAGCTGTAATTGAACTTGCGCGCCGGGAAATCCATGTCATGTTCAATAAGGCCCACGGAAAGGCCCAGAAATTTATACAGATGTCCCATCCATTCGCTGTCGCGCCGGGCCAAATATTCATTCACCGTCACCATGTGAACGCCTTTGCCGGTGAGAGCGTTAAGGTATACCGGCAGCGTCGCCACCAGCGTCTTCCCTTCCCCCGTCTTCATCTCGGCGATCTTTCCCTCGTGGAGGCACATGCCGCCGATGAGCTGCACGTCGAAGTGGCGCATCCCCAAGACCCGCCGCGATGCCTCCCGACAGACCGCGAAGGCCTCGGGCAAAATATCGTCCAGGGTCTCCCCCGCCGCCAGCCGCTCCTTAAACTTTTGCGTATAGCCAGCCAGCGTGGCGTCGCTGACCTCCTTGAGCCCCGCTTCCAAGCCGTTGATCTTATCCACGGTAAGCTGCATCCGCTTGATCTCTTTATCGTTATTGTCTCCTAAAAATCGCTTGAGAAACCCCCACAAAACCCAACCACTCCTTATCCTGCCCGATGATCCGGGCCCCACCTGTCCCGGCTCCCTGAGAAAATCGCATACTATCATTAAATTTTATCAGACTACCCTTCATAAGTCAAAAAGAAATACAAAAGCGCGGCAATGATCGCGGCCGCGCTTAAAAACTTGTCTCTTAAATATAGTTTTGTCCCCTCACGCCCCCGGCTGGATGAGGCCGTAGTTGCCGTCGGTGCGGCGATAGACTACGCTGACCTCTTCCGTCTCCGAATCCCGGAAGACGAAGAAATCGTGGTTCACCATGTTCATCTGCATGATGGCTTCCTGTACGTCCATAGGCTTCACGGCGAAGCGCTTCGTCTTGACGATGGAATAGTCCTCCGCCGTATCCGCCCGCGCCGCCGGGCCGGCTCCTTCCGCCACCATGTCGGCCTTGAAACCGCCCCGGAAACGCCGCTGTAATTTCGTTTTATGTTTATGGATCTGCCGCTCTAACTTCTCCACCACCAAATCAATGGAGGTATACATATCCATGGTCGCTTCCTCGCCCCGGAGCAGTACGCCGCCTTCCACCGGCACCGTGACCTCAACGATATGACGTCCCTTGGAGACCGTGAGCAGCACCGTGATCTCGCCCACCTGGTCGAAATATTTCGTTACCTTGCCGACCCGCTTTTCCACATAATCCTTGAGCGCCGGCGTCACCTCCATGTTTTTACCTCGTACAGTGAATGTTGCCATAAGACACATCCCCCTTCTAAGTATGTTGCTATGCCTATAATATTCTTCAAGAATGAAGGAAACCCTCTTTTTCCCGAAAAAAACGCCCCTCGGGGCAAAAGAAAAACCCGGCCGTTTAGCCGGGTTTTTGTTCACGCATCTATCAAGCCGTTCTCTTGACGACGTTCGCTGCCTGCGGGCCGCGCGCCCCTTCGACGATTTCGAACTCCACGTCCTGCCCCTCATTCAGGGTCTTGAAACCCTCGTCCTGAATGGCCGAGAAGTGGACGAATACGTCGCCGCCATCTTCTCTTTCAATGAAGCCGTACCCTTTTTCTGCGCTGAACCATTTGACTTTACCAACCATGTTGCTATTCCTCCTACAAGCAAATAAGACTGGCCGCTCTGGCGACCACTTTTCCTATTATAATCGCCTTGCCTGTTCCTGTCAATCACTTTCATAAAATCTTGGAGAGGAAGAGGCGCGTCCGCTCTTCCTGGGGATGTTCAAAGAGCGTTTCGGGGCTTCCCTCTTCCACGATGACCCCCTGGTCGATGAAGAGAACCCGATCCCCCACTTCCCGGGCGAAGCCCATCTCGTGAGTGACCACCACCATGGTCATGCCCTCTCGCGCCAGCTCCTTCATGACGTTTAACACTTCCTGCACCATCTCAGGATCGAGGGCCGACGTGGGCTCGTCAAAGAGCATGACCTTCGGCCGCATGGCCAGCGCCCGGGCGATGGCCACGCGCTGCTGCTGCCCGCCGGAAAGCTGCGCCGGGTAAGCGCTGCCCCGATCCCCTAAGCCCACCTTATCAAGAAACAGCCGCGCCACCTTTTCCGCTTCGCTGCGGGTCTGATGCCGTACCTTGATGGGAGCCAGCATGATGTTTTCCAGCACCGTCATGTGGGGGAACAGATTGAACCGCTGGAACACCATCCCCACCTCGGCCCGAATCTTATTGATGGAAGCGTCATGCCGCAGGATGGTGCCGTCGATCTCCACGCTGCCCGCCGTGGGCTCTTCCAGATAATTGATGCAGCGAAGAAGCGTCGATTTCCCGGATCCGGAAGGGCCGATGATGACCACCACCTCGCTCTCCGCCACGGAGAGATCGATGCCCCGCAGGACTTCGGCCCGGCCGAAGGATTTTCGCAAACCTTTAATGGTGATCATCGATCCGGCACCTCCGTTCTAAATAGGCCACAAAGCGAGAAATGGTCACGGTCATGAGGAGGTAGATGATGGCGACGCAGGTCCAGATCTCGAGGGAACCATACGTCCGGGCGATGACGAGCTGCCCTCGGCGGGTCAGTTCCTCAAAACCGATGACGGAAACCAGGGACGAATCTTTCAGGAGAGCGATAAATTCGTTGCCCAAGGGGGGAATGACCCGTTTAAACGCCTGAGGGACAATGATGTAACGCATCGTCTGCCCCCATGTCATCCCCAGGGAGCGCCCCGCTTCCATCTGCCCGGCGTCGATGGACTGGATCCCCGCCCGAAAGATCTCGGCGACGTAAGCGCCGCTGTTGATGCTGCAGGAAGCGATGGCCGCCACAAAGGGATCCATATGCCGCCCGGTAACGATGGGCAGCGCGAAGTAGATGAGAAATATCTGTACCAAGAGCGGCGTGCCCCGCAAAAAGTCCACATAGATCGCCGCCAAAAGCCGTAGAACCCGTGAGTGCGCGATGCGGGCGATCCCCACAAAAAGGCCGATGACGATCCCCAATCCCACGGAAAGCGCCGTAATCTTCACCGTCACCAGCGCCCCCATGAGGAGGAGGGGAATCGCACTCACCGCCAAATCCACATTAAAACTCATTTTAGCACCTTACCTGTCCGCAAAACTGTCTATAAATACAGATACGTTTCATTATAGGGCAGACCTTCCCCGCCTGTCAAATCAGGGGCTTTCCCCTACGCCGAACCCCGCCGTCTGCCGCTTGGGAGCCGCGCGGCCGACCCCCCTTGAAAAATGATAAAAAATAAAGCATAATAGGAAGTGAGAATACAGAGAGGATGGAAGATTATGGCCAAAAATACGCCGGTGCAGCACGTTTGCAGCTTCTGCAAGCGGCTGATTACCATTCACGATCAATACGACATGCCGATCCTCGACCCCCAGTCCGGTTTTGCCATCTGCCGCAACTGCATCAAGGATATCTATCATTTCATTGAAGAACACGACCGGCACGTGGAGGAAGATCACAAAAAAGACTTTGCCGCCTCCTTGGAATCGACGCTGGAGAAGAACAAGCCGCATCTCATTAAGGAATACCTGGATCAATACATCATCCATCAGGATCGCGCCAAGAAGATCTTGGCCGTCGCCGTCTACAACCACTATAAACGCATGAAGCACGGCTATGAAACCGATGGCGGTACCGAGATCGAAAAATCCAACGTCATCATGCTGGGGCCGTCGGGCTGCGGCAAGACGGCGCTCCTTCAGCATCTCTCCAAGCTCCTGGACATCCCCTTCGCCGTCACCGACGCCTCCAGCCTCACCGAGGCGGGCTTTGTGGGGGCGGACGTAGAGGTGGCCGTTCGCAATCTTTACTACGCCGCGGACAAAGACGTAGAGAAAACGGAACACGGGATCATCTATCTGGACGAGTTCGATAAAATCGCCCGAAAATCCGGCGAGAACAACTCCATTACCGCCGATCCCGGCCATGAAGGCGTGCAGCAGGCCCTCCTCAAGATGCTGGAAGGCAGTCAGGTAGAATTTACCGCCCGGGGCCAACGGAAGCATCCCGAAGCCCCCACCATCAAGGTCAATACCCAGAACATCCTGTTCATCGTAGGGGGCGCCTTCGTGGGCATCGACGACGTCATCGCCAAGCGCCTGCAAAAATCCAACGCCAACATCGGCTTTGGCGCCAAAGTGGAAGGGGAAAAGGACAAAGCCACCTTCGACGAGCTTATCCATCAGGTGACCCCGGAAGATCTCATGAAGTATGGGATCATCCCCGAGATCATCGGGCGCCTCCCCATCATCTGCACCTTGGAAACGCTGGACGAAAACGCGCTCCTGCGCATCCTGACGGAGCCGGTGAACGCGCCGGTGCGCCAGTATCAAAAACTCATGGCCATGGATCATGTGGAGCTGAAATTCGAAGAAGGAGCGCTCCGCGCCGTGGCGAAAAAAGCCATTGAGCGCAAGACCGGAGCGCGCAGCCTCAAGGGAATCATCGAAGACGTCATGCTGGACGTGATGTTTGAGATCCCCCGTTCCGATGAACCGCGCCGGGTCACCATCACCGAGGCCTGCATCACCAAAGGCGCCCAGCCGGAAATCGAAACCATCGAAGAGGAACCCACCAGCCAATCGGCGTAAAAAGACGGGAAATGACTGTCCCTTCCCGGCATTTTACGCCAACGCCTCTTTCCCAAGAGCACATTCCTGCTCTTATCTATCCAGCACCATAAAAAATGCGGAGCCTTCGAACGGGCTCCGCATTTTTTATGGTGCCTTTTTTATGATAGGGACAAAATGTTTCACGTGAAACATTTGTTTTAAAAAATATAAATGGCTGTCTCGTTGATCACTGTCCCCGTGCTTCTATCCAGAGGCTCCAGGGAACGGAGAAACCGCTTTCTCTCTGTTCCTTCACATATTCGTAAAAAAGGTGCAGTTTTTCGGCGCGGTCATTTTTTTCCGCATCGTCGCTCACCGCTAAGAGATCGGCGCCGCCGATGGCGCGCTGACGTTCGGCGATGGTATCTAACGTATCCTCGGGATGTTTCAGGATATCATAAAAGACGAGGTAGGTGGTGGTGCGGCCGTGGCCGGCGTGACAGTGGAAATGGAGCCACGCCCTCTCGGGCAGGGCCTGATAAAAGCGCAAGAAAGCGTCCACCGCCTCCGGCTCGGGAAAGCGCTGATCGGCGGCGGCGAAGCGGACGTAGTGAAACCCTGCCGCCGTCGCCCAGACCTCCTCGGGCGCGGCGTCGATGATCCGGGCCGCATAAGCCGTCAGATTCTGCGTATCCGTCTTTCCCAAAGGAACGGCGTACAGGTCGGTACCAATCAGGGCAGCAAGCTGCTGCGCCTCCCGTTCTCTGACAACAGACGCATCACAGCCCAAATTAGCCCAGTTATGCGGTTCATACCAGCTGACCGGCACCCCATCATTGACGAAGCCGTGAGATTCCTGCCGCAAATCCACGAGATAGATCGGCACATTCTCTCCTGCGGCTTCCCGAAGCCGCGCGTAGAGAACGAAAAAGCCGGCTCCCGAGGGCTGCCCGCTGCCCGAGGCGGCCAGGGCCGGCCGCCTCACGGTGTCTTCCCCGCTTTTCTCAAAAAGCGCTGCCGTACAGAGGCGAAAATTTCTCGGCAGGACCTCCGCCGCCGTCCCGTCCAAGCGCCAGCCGGTGTAATTCGCCGCCTCAGCCGTCAACGCCAGCAGCCCGAAAACGAAAGTAAGACAAATCCCCTTTGTTCCGATACGCATCAAATCCGCTCCCTCCCTTCAATCTGCGCCGCCAAAAGCCGACGGGAGCAGCGCCTCTAAGGGCATCTCCCGGGTATCGCCCGCCAAATTGGCCATGAGGATCCGGGGAATATGAAACTCCGCCATGACTTGGCGGCAGGCGCCGCAGGGAGACACCGGAATTTCGCCCTCCGCCACTACCGCCAACGCCGTAAACGTCTTTTCCCCCGCCGCCACCCCCTGAAAGATGGCCGTGCGCTCGGCACAGTTCGTCACGGAAAAGGCTCCGTTTTCCACATTACAGCCGCCGTAGAATTTCCCTGAGGCGCCCCGCACCGCCGCCCCCACGGCAAAGTGGGAGTAGGGTGCATAAGCAAAAGCCCGGGTGCGCCGCGCCTCCGCTAAAAGCTGCTCATCTTCTTTCGTCATGATGCTCTCCTCCTTCTTCCTCCCAGGCTGCCAGCCTCTCCATCCGTCCCTTCTCCACTCGGGCGAAGAGGAGAGGCCGCTTTTTGGGGGGATGATCGCCGCCCCGGACCGCTTCGCCAAAAATGCGCTGGGCCTCCGCCAAGCGCATTTCGTCGCTGGTATGAAGCACCGCCAGCACATCGCCTTTTTGCACGAAATCCCCCGGCTTTTTGAGAAGGGTGATCCCCGCCGCTAAATCGATGGTATCCGTCAGCGTCTCCCGCCCCGCCCCCAGGGCCATGGAAGCCAAGCCCACCTTTTCCGCGTCCACATAGGTGATGTAGGCGTCCTCCGGGCAAAGGACGCCGCAGTTGCAGGGAGCTAAGGGCAGCTTCTCCAAGTCCCGCAGCACCGATGCGTCCCCGCTCTGCGCCTCGGCCATGGCACAGAGCTTCTCAAAGGCCGAACCGTCGGCAAGGGATTTTTCCGCCGCGGCCCGGCAGTCTGCTACCGATCCCCGCCCCGTGAGATACAGCATGTTCGCCGCCATGGCCAGCGACACTTCCCGCAGATCTTCCGGCCCGCCGCCCCGGAGAACGTCCACGGCCTCCGCCACTTCGAGAGCGTTCCCCACGGCGCGGCCCATCGGCGCGTCCATGTCGGTAATGAGGGCCGCCGTCTTTCGTCCCACCGCTTCCCCGATGGCCACCATGGTTTCGGCCAGCCGCAAAGCCTCGGGAAAACGCTTCATAAAGGCTCCGCTGCCCACCGTGACATCCAAGAGAATACAATCCGCGCCCCCCGCCAATTTCTTACTCATGATGGAGGAGGCGATGAGGGGAATACTGTCCACGCTGCCCGTCACATCCCGGAGAGCATAGATTTTTTTGTCCGCCGGAGCAAGGGCCGCCGATTGTCCGATAACTGCCAGACCACACCTTTTTACTACGTCAAAAAATTCCGCCTCGCTGAGCGCGGCGCGAAAACCGGGAATGGACTCCAATTTATCGATGGTCCCGCCGGTGTGGCCGAGGCCCCGGCCCGACATCTTTGCCACCACGCCCCCGCAGGCGGCGACGAGGGGAGCCACCACGAGGGTCGTCTTGTCCCCCACTCCGCCGGTGCTGTGCTTATCCACCTTTATTCCGGGAATCGCGGAAAGATCCGCCTGCGTCCCCGTACCCAACATGGCCAGCGTAAGATCCGTCGTCTCTTGATCCGTCATGCCCCGAAACCAGACCGCCATCAAAAAGGCCGCCATCTGCTCCTTCGGCAGCCGATCCGCCGTAAATTCCCCCACGATATAGTCAAGCTCTTCCCGGCTCATCTCGCCGCCGCGCTTCTTCTTTACGATCAGATCGTACATCCGCATCCGCGTTTCCTCCCGTTTACCGCTGCCTGACCATCACCAGCCGAAAAAACACTGCCCGCGCCCGCCTCGGGCTTCTCTTCCCACAACCCCTATTTCGCGATCTCCTGCCAGAAGCTCCTCCCCGGCGTCGAGAGCGAAAGGCTGAACATCTCCGCCGCCGTGGCCGCCACATCGGCAAAGGTGGCGCGGGTGCCGAGGTTCACCCCCGCCTTCACCCCCGGCCCGTAGGCGAGGATCGGCACGTATTCCCGGGTGTGATCCGTCCCCGGCGCCCCGGGATCGCAGCCGTGATCGGCGGTGATCATCAAGACGTCCTCACCCTGCATCCCAGCAACGAAATCCCCCAGCTGCCGATCAAAGACCGTCGCCGCTTTCGCGTAGCCGTCGATGTCCCGACGATGCCCGTACTTCATATCGAAATCCACCAAATTCACAAAGCACAGCCCCGTGAACTCCTCCGACAGCGTCTTGATGGCCTGATTCATGCCGTCTTCGTTGCCGTCCATGGGAATGTGGCGGCCGACACCCCGGGCCGCGAAAATATCCGAAATCTTCCCCACGCCGATAGTGGTAAGCCCCGTCTTTTGAAAGGCGTCCAGCATGGTATCCCCCGGCGGCAGAAGGGAAAAATCATGCCGCCCCGCCGTCCGCTCATAATTTGGATATTCGCCGATAAAGGGGCGGGCGATGACGCGCCCCACGGCGTACGGCCCTTCGCAAACTGCCCGAGCCTTACGGCAATAATCATAAAGCGCCTCTCGGGGCACGATGCTCTCATGCGCCGCGATCTGAAGGACGCTGTCCGCCGACGTATAGACGATGAGCGCCCCCGTCGCCAAATGCTCCCGCCCGTAATCATGAATGACCTGCGTCCCGGAATACGGCTTATGGCAGAGCGTTTTGCGCCCCAAGGCCGCCTCTAACTTCGCGATGAGATCCGGCGGAAATCCCTCGGGGAAGGTGGGCATGGCCTGCTCCGACACCAATCCGGCGATCTCCCAATGCCCCGTGGTAGTATCCTTCCCCCGGCTCTTTTCCGCCATGCGGCCGAAAGCTCCGGCGGGTTTCGGCGTCTTCGGCCCCGCCGGTGCGCCGTCGATATTGAACAGACCCAGCCATGCCAAATGAGGCGTCCTGTATTCCGGCGACTTCACGATGGTCTGGAGGGTATGCACATCGCTGCCGTCCCCGAAATCCGCCGCGTCGGGCAGCGCCCCCACACCAAAACTGTCCAGCACGATGACATACAATCGCTTTACGTTCATTGCCATCCCTCCTCAAATGGTTACGAAAGATTTTTCTCTTTCTGCCGCGCCCGGTATTCCCGATCCAAAATGGCCAGGATCACCAAATTCTCGTAATGATCCCCCACCCGCAGGGTCTCCCTGAGAAGCGCTTCCCTCTTTAATCCCAGCGACTCGTAAAGGTGCAGCGCCCGTTCGTTGTAATCCTTGCAGTCCAGCCAGCCCCGATGAAAACCCAAGTCGTCAAAGGACCAGGCCATCAAAAGCTCCATCCCTTCCCGTCCGTACCCTTTTCCCTTGGCGGTGATGACGATGCGCCGCCACTCGATCTCCCCGTCGGGATTCGTCAGTCCCGCCACCAGAAATGCTCCCACCGCTTCCCCGGTATCGCGGCGCTCCACGATGAGGTACTTCGTATCTGGGGACGCCACGTTCTTCTCCCGTATCTCCCGGGTATCCTGGGTCACGAAGGCGGCGTTCTCCGGCGCGCCGTCCACCGCCGCCACATAATCAATGTCCGCCGCCGTGCCTTCCCGCAGCCGAAGCCGCGCCCCTTCTTTAATGATATGCACGCTTTTTCTCTCCTTTCTTCCTAAAAGAAATAATTTTGACACCGTCCGAGAAAAATCCTGCCGCCCCGCCGCTTTTTCTCAAAAGAGAACTGCCGCCCCATTCGCCTATTGCACGATACCCGAATTTTCTTTATACTAAACACATCAAGCGTAGGAAATCCCACTTCTTAGCATGCCAACCTTTAATCCAAGCCTTGAAACTTCTTTCTACCGATCCATTCTATTCTATTTTATTCAAGCCTCCATACACATAAAATCCAAGATTTAACGATGGTATGGAGGATACGCGCCGAAGGGACGCAGACGTGCGCATAGAGCATCTCCGCACGGCACTCGCCTTCTCGTGACAGGGATTTCCTATGGTGCCAAGCACATCGAAAGGAGCATGACGATGACATTCACTTCGCTCAAAAAAGGTCTCTGTGCAGTGTTTTCCGTACTCGCACTCACAGCGGCGCCGGCCGCCGCTATGCCCAGTCCTGAGGCACAGATCGATACGATTGCTGGCGCCCAAGAGGTCTGGAAATATGAGTTCCCCGCCCTCTGCGCGCCGGACGAGATCCCGTTCCATCTCCGTTCCTTTACCCCGACAGCGACGCTCATTGCCGTCACCGACCTCGACGGCAACGGACGGCTTGAACTGCTCTTTCGGCACGTCGCCTTTCCAAAGGGGAGAAAGGGTACCATCCCGTATCCCTTCCTCCGCATTCCAACAGCAGCGGCCATAGCGATCTACGAGGTGGGTGCTGACGGACGCCTCACGCGTCTCCCCGTGCCCGAAGACGGCTACGGTGCGCCCGACTTCATGGGACTGGACGCGAGCCATCCGATTCCTGAAAATGGCGTGCTTTGGTATCCCATGTGTACGAAGCAGATGGATAGAGACGACCATGGTCACTTTCACTATACGACTACCTATCGGCGCATCGCCATCAAAGATGGCAGGGTAAAGATCCATGTGCTCGCAGCGGAAAGCGGCTATTATAATGTCTATGATATAGATAGGGTCGAGCAGGTCGCCACCTCGGCAAGTATCTACGACGGCAACCCCATCCATGAGAAGATGCGTCCTGAAGATTTCTGGCAGACGGCGTTCTATCAGAAATTTCATCAAAACTACGCGCCGAACAGCGTCGCGCACTGGATAAGCGGCAGCGAATTGAACGTCGATCCGCGCAAAGCGCTCCTCGCCTCATGGCAGGGCTTTGTCTACCGTTCCATGAATGGCAAGGGATAAAGGAAGCACGGATACATGCGGCACTGATCTGCGGGATTTCCACGGGGCTGATCGCCCAGCTCCTCCAAAACGCCATTCGCAAAGAATGTGGCATTGAGCGTAGCGCGGCGACCCGAATGAACCGCCACCTTTTTACTTAACCCCAAAACGAAAGGAGCTTGCCACGATGCTTGATCTTGCCTTTTCTTGGCCGGAAATTGAAGGGAATTTCCTCATTCCGGCGCTCATTTTAGGCGCTTCCCTGCTCATGGGCTTCGTCCTCAACTATCTTCTCCGCCGCTACATCACCCGCCACACCGACCTCGCCCCGGACTCCGCCTTGGGGGTGCTTCTCCACGCGGTGCGCGGCCTGCCGCGGCTCTGGTGCTTCGCCATCGGCGTCTACTGGACCATCCATACCGTGGGGCTCGTCGAGCCGGTGCAGCGGCTCTTGGCTTACATCCTTTTCACTATTCTCGTGTTCAGCATCACCCGGGTCATCGTGCGCACCTTGGAGCGCATCATTGCCCTGCGTACGGCAGAAGCCAGATCCGCCGCCGCCGCCACCTCGCTCCTCACGAACCTAGTTGCCATCACTATCTACGCGGCAGGGGCCATCATCATCTTAGGCTACTACGGCATCTCCATCGCCCCCCTCATCACCGCTTTAGGCGTCGGCGGCATGGCGGTAGCCCTGGGCCTTCAGGAATCACTGGCCAATCTCTTCGCCGGTCTGCATCTCATCCTCTCCAAACAGGTGCGCGTCGGCGACTACATCCGCTTGGACAGCGACAACGAAGGGCGCGTCACCGACATCACCTGGCGCTACACCACCATTCTCACCAGCGCCAACAACACCGTCGTCGTTCCCAATGCGAAACTGTCCTCCGCCATCCTCACCAATTATGATATGCCCGAACCCCAAATCGCCGTCATCATCCCCGTGGGGGTCAGCTACGACAGCGACTTGGAGAAAGTGGAAACCGTCACCGTCGCGGTGGCCGCTGACGTCATGGAACGCCTGGAAGGCTCGATGGTAAAAACTCCGGCCGTATTCTTTCACACCTTCGGCGACTCCTCCATCGATTTCAACGTCGTCCTCTACGCCCGGCGCTTCACGGATCGCACCCAACTCAAGCACGAATTTATCAAAGCCCTGACCCAGCGCTACCGCGAGGAAGGCATCGACATTCCCTTCCCCGTCCGCACCATCCTGCGCCCGGAAAGCAGCGATACATCCTCCTGACCATCGTAAAGGAGCCCGCCATCCCTGCCTGATTTTTCCACAGGCAAAAAAAGTTATGCACATCGCATCCTGTGCATAACTTTTCGTCCGGCTTCCCGCATCCCGGGGAAGCCTTTTTTATCGCCTTTTCTTTTTTCCTCCGCCCGTCTTTTTCCGTCGGTGTCCCTCTTTTCTTGTGGATAACTCTCTCCCGGAACAACTATATCTTGTATTTCCCGTTGACGCCACCCAATAGATATTGTATAATCCGGAATAGAAACCACAGGAAAGGAAGCGAAACATGTGTCGGAGACCACTCTCACGCATATCCGCAAGCGAAACGGCGATATCGTCGCCTTCGACGCCGCAAAGATCACCGTCGCCATCCAGAAAGCCAATTTAGAATCGACGGACAAGACCTTTACAAAGCGGCAGTTAGACGCGCTGACCAAGAGCGTCATCAGTCACATCAGCGATCAGGAAACACCGGGGGTCGAGTACATTCAAGACGCGGTGGAGCGGGTTCTCATCAAGAATAACTACGCCAGCACGGCCAAGGCCTACATTCTCTACCGGGCAGCCCACACCCGCATCCGCGAGGCGGAAGTGGACCTCATGGACATCTACGACGAACTGACCTACAAGAATGCCCGGGAAGCGGATCTCAAACGGGAAAACGCCAACATCGACGCCGACACCGCCATGGGCACCATGCTGAAATACGGCTCGGAAGGCTCGAAGTATTTCATCATTCACCGCATCCTGCCCAAGGACATCGCCGCCGCCCATGTAAACGGCGACATTCATATCCACGACATGGATTTCTACATGCTCACCGAGACCTGCTGCCAGATCGATCTTCTGAAGCTCTTCAAGGGCGGCTTTTCCACCGGGCACGGCTGTCTGCGGGAACCCAACGACATCCGCTCCTACGCGGCCTTGGGCTGCATCGCCATTCAGGCCAACCAGAACGAAATGCACGGCGGCCAGTCCATTCCCAACTTCGATTACGCCATGGCCCCCGGCGTCGTGAAGACCTTTCGCAAGCAGTATTTCACCCACTTAGGGGATTATTTCGCGGCCGCCTTGGGTATGCCGCTGGAAGACGCGCGGCTCCTTGCGAAGGCCGTCAAAAAAAATCTCCCGGCCGATATCCGCTTCTCCACCGCTGACGACTTCAAACGCCGCCTCATGGAATTTCTTCCGGCCCACCAGGCCCGCGGCGGCTATCAGCCCATCAGCGCGGAGGCAGCGGGCGCGGCCCACGATTTCGCCGTCAGCGCCGCGACGGAAGCCACCGACCACGCCACCTATCAGGCCATGGAAGCCTTCATTCATAACCTCAACACCATGAATTCCCGGGCCGGCGCGCAGGTTCCTTTCAGTTCCGTAAACTACGGCACCGACACCTCCCCCGAAGCGCGCATGGTCATAAAGAACCTCCTCTTGGCGACAAAAGCGGGCCTGGGAAATGGCGAAACCCCCATTTTCCCGGTACAGATCTTCAAGGTCAAAGAAGGGGTTAACTATGAACCCGGCGAACCCAACTACGACCTCTTCCAGTTGGCCATGGAAACCTCCGCCAAGCGGCTCTTTCCCAATTTTAGCTTTCTGGACGCGCCCTTTAACAAGCAATATTATCGCCCCAACGACTACAACTCTGAAGTCGCCTACATGGGCTGCCGCACCCGGGTCATGGGCAACGTCCACGACCCCAGCCGGGAAGTTACCTGCGGGCGTGGAAATCTGAGCTTTACCAGCGTCAACCTGCCGCGCCTCGCCTTAGAAGCCAAAGGGGATCTGGAAAAATTTTACGAAGGCCTGGACGAAATGACGGAATTAGTCATCCGCCAGCTCTACCACCGCTTCAAGATTCAGTGCGCCAAACACTGCCGAAACTACCCCTTCCTCATGGGGCAGGGGGTCTGGATCGACTCGGAGACGCTGACCCCCGACGACTCCATCGCCGAACTCCTAAAGCACGGCACCCTCACCATGGGCTTCATCGGCCTCGCCGAGTGCCTCAAAGCCCTCATCGGCAAGCACCACGGCGAATCTGACGAGGCGCAGAAATTGGGGCTCCAGATCGTCGGCCGAATGCGTCGTCACATGGACGAAGAATCGGCCCGCACCGGTCTCAATTTCACCCTCATCGCCACGCCGGCGGAAGGTCTCTCGGGACGCTTTGTCCGCATCGACCGCCAGCGTTACGGAAATCTCAAAGGCATCACGGATCGGGACTATTACACAAACAGCTTCCACGTCCCGGTCTACCATACCATCGCCGCCGCGAAGAAAATCGCGCTGGAGGCGCCCTACCACGCCATGACCAACGCGGGCCACATCAGCTACGTGGAGATGGACGGCGACCCCACGAAGAACCTCAAAGCCTTTGAAGCCATCATCCGCTGCATGCACGACAACGGCATCGGCTACGGCTCCGTGAACCACCCCGTAGACCGTGACCCGGTATGCGGCTATAACGGACTCATTGACAATGTCTGCCCCCGCTGCGGGCGCAGCGAAGCCGAACACCATCACCGCCTCGTCATCCCCCGCATCACCTGCGGGAACTGACCGGGCCAAAATATCAAGAGAAGGGAAGACCACGTATGATCGTAAACGGAACGGAAGTCACCATCAAAGATTTAGAAGGGGTATCGGAGCAGGAGATCCTCGCCTATATGGACTACATCCATCAGGACAATCCCAGCGAAGAAATCGACACCTTGGAACTCTCTCCCGCCGAAGACGGCAGCGTCGCACTGGAGTACACCCTGCGCCCGCAGAAATTCCAGCGCATTCGCCGCATCACCGGCTACCTCGTCGGCACCATCGACCGTTGGAACAACGCTAAGCGGGCCGAAGAACACGACCGCGTTAAACACGGCCTGCGGGAAGCCTCCGCTTCATAATCCGGCGTCTGAACGCGATAAAAGCGGCGAAATCAATTCCCCCACCAATCATCCCGCGCCGGAAAAGGCGCGGGATGATTTTATCATCGGCGCAAAATTCCCTTCGGAGGTAATCGTCCATGGAGCTTCGCATCGCCGGAATCGTCGACGACTCCGTCGTCGACGGCGACGGCTACCGCTTTACCATCTTCACTCAGGGATGTCCCCACGCCTGTCCCGGCTGCCAAAATCCGGAAACCTGGGATTTTGCCGGGGGGCGCATCGTCAATACGGACGACCTCATCCCTAAAATTTTAGCCAACCCCCTCTTAGATGGCGTCACCTTCAGCGGCGGAGAACCCTTCGCCCAGGCCGTGCCCTTGGCTGACCTGGCCCGAAAACTGCGCGCCCACGGCCTTACGCTCTGGGCCTATACCGGCTACACCTTAGACGCTCTCATGGCCCGACAGGATCCCGCGACCGACGCGCTGCTCGCCGCTTTAGACGTCTTGGTGGACGGCCCCTTTCTCCTCGATCAGCGGGACCTCACCCTGCGCTTTCGCGGCTCTAAAAACCAACGGATCATCGACATGAACCGCACCCGTGCCGCCGGGCATGTCGTCCTTCAATACGACGATTGAAAAACCGGCGGCCGAAAAAATTCCTACGGTTATCGTCAAAACGCGCTGCCTGTGTTATGCTTATTCTGTCAAATCCCATCCATACAAAGGAGGCATTTCCCCATGACTCTCGCTCACACCCTTACCCTCTGCTTGACCCTTGTCCTGCCTCTCCTCTTCTCCGGCTGTGCCAACGGTGCGCCGAAAACAATGCCCCCGGGCATCGTCCAGAAAAATGTCCCGCCAGGCGGCCAGCGGGAAATCTACCTCGCCGGCGGCTGCTTCTGGGGCATGGAGACGTTACTGCGCCTCGTGAACGGCGTCACTTCCGTAGAAAGCGGCTACGCCAACGGTTACACGGAAAATCCCAGCTACCGCGATGTCTGCAACGACAGCGGCCACGCTGAAACCGTCCACGTCGTCTACGATCCCACCGTGCTGCCTCTACGCCGCCTCTTAGACATCTACTTCCGCGCCATCGACCCCACAGCGAAAGATCGGCAGGGAAACGACCGGGGTGTGCAGTACCGGACGGGCATCTATTATACCCGTGACGAGGACGCCGCCATCGTTCAAGCGGCATTGGCAGAGCTGCAAACACACTACGATCAGCCGCTGGCCATTGAAGCCGCGCCCCTCGTGAACTTCTACCGAGCGGAAGAAGAACACCAGGAATACCTGATCAAAAATCCCCAGGGCTACTGCCATATTCCCCGCTACCTCTTCGACGAAGCCTACAAGGCCAACCGCCGCGCTCCAGGTCAGGGCGATGCCCCCGTCACGAAGGACACCGCCTATCAAAAACCCGACGCGGCGACCCTTAAAGGGCAGCTCACCCCCATGGAGTACGCCGTCACCCAGGAAGCGGCCACCGAGCCGCCCTTTCAAAACGCCTACGACAAAGAATTTCGTGAGGGTATCTACTGCGACGTCACCACCGGCCAGCCCCTCTTCATCTCCACGGCGAAATTTGAATCCGGCTGTGGCTGGCCCGCCTTCTCCCGCCCCATTGATCAGGCCCTTTTAGAAGAGCGCCCCGATCACTCCCACGGCATGACCCGCACCGAAGTCGTGGCCAAGGCCAGCGGCGCCCACTTAGGCCACGTCTTTGACGATGGCCCGCAAAAAGACGGGGGGCTCCGCTACTGCATCAACAGCGCCGCCCTGCGCTTCATCCCCCGGGAAGAAATGGCCGCCCAAGGCTACGCCGCCTACTTAGATCTCTTCGACGACGCCGTAAACCCGTGAATGCAGCCCCAGATAAAGAAAAGGCCGCCAAAGAGGCGGCCTTTTCTTTATCTGGGGCATATTGTCTGCACTCGATTGGCTCTGTCTCCGGGAAAATTGCCGATCAGAGCTTTAAAAATGTCACTTCCTCTGCAATCTCTTTCGGAAGTTCCTCCTCGGGCTTCATTCTGCGCACCTTCCTGACCAATAGATCAAGGCTGTGCGCCTTCGCCTCCTGGGTCACGCGCCACCGCGCCATAAGGGGCTGGAACTGCGGATTGCTGGCCAGGGCCTTGCGGAACTTTTTCGATAAGGTGCAGTACCGGAATAAAATCTCCCGCGCCACCTTATTGAGCCGCGGCAGCCCCACCGCCTCATTTTGAATATACTTCTCATACTCGGCGACAAATACGCCCTTATAATCATTGCGGGCCTTCTGCAGCGCCACCTTGACCCGTTCCTTCATCTCGCTGGATAAATTTGCGTTCTTCTTGTAGAACTGAAGATACTTCATGTACTCCGACGTCAAAGACAGCTCGGTGATATCCGTGTATCTCACGCCTTGAAGCCGCCGGCACATCTCCCAACGGAACTGCGCGCACATCCGGATGATCGTCTCCTCCAGATCCTCCGAATGGAAAATCGAGAGCACCATGTGGGCGGGCGTCGTCCGCTTCACCCCTTCAATCTCCTGCCACATCAGCCCCCGGCTGCCGAAATTCGGCATTAAAATCAAATACGGCTTAATCTCCGTATTGTAGACGAAATGCGTAATCTTCAGATCGGGGAATTCCGTCAGCACCGGACGATAGAAGCAGCCGAAATCGATCTCCGTCACCTTGTCTAAGGCCGCCTGCACCTGGTCGGGGCCAGCGAAGCACTTATCCAGCGGCCGAACCACGTCCTGCGCCGTGAAAACAGGCACGAACGACGCCATCCTCCCATTCGTGATCCGATTGGCGCTCTTGAACATATTCTGGATCTCGAATTGTACCATGGCCCGCCGGTCATTTAGCAACTCATCCGCCTTCTGCTGAGTGATCGACGCCGTCCTCACTTCTTCGCGGAGATACTCCGACCAGTCGTTATCGAACTCATTCTTGGACGGGATCGCCGTTCCCCGGTAAATCCTGGTCAGCCAATCATAGACGGGAAGGATCCGCCCCTCCGGGTTTTCCTCCCAGCTCACGGCAGCGCGGTACAGCGTCTCCGTATTGGCCGCCCCGGCCAGCCCCTCATCCATGAAGCCGAACAGGAAAAACATCCGCACCTCGGCGGGAATGTGGCTTGTCTCCATGCTCTTGAAAAAGGCAGCCTCATAAATCTGATAGAACCCCTCGGCGAGGCTCATGCGCAGATGACGCATTTCATCCGACTTCGCCCGTCGATCCTCCGTCTCCGCATACTGTTTAAGGTCCTTGCGAAACGTCTCCGCTACCTCGCTCCTGACCCCGGAGAACGCCAGAATCACGTCCAGCGCGTTACTGATGACCGGCGTTTCCTCCGATCCGCCGCGCGTCTCGGCATCCACCCGCGACTTGACGTCATAAAACGCCGTCACGAAGGACGACGTGGCCGCCCTCGTCTGGCTGATAAATTCCGTCGCCGCTTCCAGTTCCTTCCGCACCCGTCGGCCCGTCTCCGAGGCCCGCATCACCGTTTCCAGGCAGAAATTCACATCCAGGGCGTAGAACTTCTCCCGAAGCGCTGCGTCGTGTTCACAGAAAGCCCGGCAGACTTCTGCTTCCCAGCCCAGGCCCAGGCCGGAGGGCTCGAACACAGTCAGCCCTTCCACAAAGGCAAATCGTGTGGGCGCCGTCTGCAACTTCACACACAAAAACTGGTAATCGTTGTAATTATACTTGATCTCCTTGCAGAGTTCGGTCGCCGCTTCTTCCGTTGCAGCCAATGCGCTCAGCATCCGTTCCGTGAGTGCCATGCTGGCCGCCGCCATCACCGGCGCGATAGAAGGCGTGCTGGCCACAGCCTCCACCACATCCTCCGCCGCCAGATACGGCAGCGTCATCAAGGTGGAATCCTCAGAGGCCACGTAATCGAACGTGTACTTCTCGCCGGGAAGGTAAACGGCGCCCGCCACGGTGCCGCTCCCCAGGCGGACTTCGACCTCATCCCCGTCCGTCATCACCAGCGCGCCCGAAAGCACAATCTCCAGTGCCCGAACCTCTTCCCCCTTTCTGTGAAGTACCTGTCCCTTGCCAACCGTTACCTTCTCCATGAACGAAACACCCTCCCCGTGTTTGAATTCTCCTCGCCAGAAACGTTCCCACGCTCTCTCGGGGGAGAAAATATCCTATTCCCAGTTTGCCTATTCAGATCGGCGCTGCTGCTTCGCCGCCATATGGAATTTATTTTCTTCCAACGGGAAATTAAACTTCTTCTTATTCTATAATATCAGGCCCAAAAATGCAAAGCATCCCCTGCTTGAATTTTAGCAACGCCCCCTGCCCCGCAAAAGAATTTTTATTTTTCCTTGCCAAACGGCGGCTGATCCGCTATAATATTGATTGTTTCAAACAAGCGCTGTTAGCTCAGTTGGTTAGAGTATCACCTTGACATGGTGGGGGTCGCAGATTCGATTTCTGCACAGCGCACCAGTTGCCTGTTCGGCTGGTCTCCGCCAGCCTGATATTCGCTCAAATAGCTCAGTTGGTTAGAGCACCATCGTCACATGGTGGGGGTCCAGCGTTCGAGTCGCTGTTTGAGCACCAGTCATTCGAGGAGCCGCAAGGCTCCTTTTTTTCGTGGAAATGCCGGAAAAGGCTTCATTGACAATCCCCGGGAAGTCTGATAGACTGACCCCGGATGAGAGATATTATCACCCTGGCAGACGTAAGAACGCCCAGATAAAATGAAGGCCGTCAGATTTTGGTGCAGATTTTTTGGCCTGTCAAGGGCAAACCGGACCAGAGCGTTGCTCTGGGGAGGATTTGTCTCCCGACAGGGTAAAAGAGGCGCCAGGATGGCGGCGCTGCATGTATCAGAGCTTCCGCCAAACCGGGGCGTCAGAGAAAAAGTTTGCCGCCGCCAAAAGCGCGGCCCGGCGAAAAAAGGAGTGATTTTTATGTATACTTTACAAGACGACGTATTTCAGGGGCACCGCCCCCAGATTCACGAAGAGGCCTTCGTCGCCCCCATGGTCTTTCTGTCCGGCGACGTGCGGATCGCGAAACATGCCAGCATCTGGCCAGGGGTCGTGGCGCGGGGCGATGTGAATTACATTTCCGTGGGGGAATGCTCCAACGTACAGGATCTGACATGCCTCCACGTCGCCGACGACAATCCCTGCATCATCGGCGACTATGTGACCATCGGCCACGCAGCCGTCGTTCACGGCTGCGAGATTGAAGATCACGTCCTCATCGGCATGAACGCCACGGTTCTCACGGGGGCGAAGGTCGGACGCGGCTCCATCATCGCCGCCGGAGCCCTGGTGACAGAAAACATGGTGGTACCCCCCAATTCCTTAGTGGTGGGCGTTCCCGGCAAAGTCGTCCGCACCAAGGACGTCATGAAGAACATCCACGCCCAGGCCATCAAGTATAAATGCGAATGGGCCATCGGCTACGGCGTGAAGCCGGATATTGAAGGCGAAATCTACCACGGGGAAAAGATTATCTGAGTGAACGGAGAAAAAGGGCTGTGCGGCGCGAAATATCCGCCGACAGCCCTTTTTTATTTTCTTTCATTCGCCGCGCCGACCGTGGTAAAGGCACCAAGGCTCTTCGGCCATGTAATCGCCGCCGTGATAATAGGCAGCCCGGGCACGGCAGCCGCCGCAGGCTCTTTTGTAATCGCAGGCTCCGCAGCCTCCGCCGTAATCAAGGGTCCGCAGGCGCTGGAACACTTCGCTGCCCTGCCAGATTTCATCAAAGGGCGTCTCCCGCACGTCCCCCACCTCTTCGGTGAGGTAGGCGCAGGGCTGCACTTTTCCCCGGGGGTTGATGATACAGTAGGCCAGCCCCGCCAAACAGCCCCGGCGAAAGCGGGTCTTCACCCCCATGAGAGAGGCAATGCGGAGAAATTGCGGCGCGCAGGTGGGCTTTAGCTCAATGTCCACGGACTTTTGCTTCTCCATGATCCGGGTCAGCACCCTCTCATAGGCCTCGGCCCGCAAGGATTCCTCCTCAATGGTCTTCGCCCGTCCGGTCGGCACTAAAAAGAAAAAATGATGCGCCACCGCCCCTTTTTCCACCGCAAAATCAGTCATCGCCTCAATCTCGTCGGCGTTCCAATCCATCACCGTGGTATGCACCTGAAAGGCCAATCCGGCCGCCCGGCAGTTTTCCATGCCTCGCACCGCAGCCTCCCACGCCCCTTTCGCCCCCCGCAGGCGATCGTGTTTCGCCGGATCGAGGGAGTCAAGGGAAATACCCATGCCCATGGTTCCCGCCGCTTTGAGATCACGCGCCCAAGCCGGAGTGATGAGGGTGCCATTGGTGCCGAAGACGGGCCGCAGCCCTTCTTTGGCCGCAAACTCCACCAACTCTAAAATATCCGGCCGCATGAGAGGTTCACCGCCGGAAAAAATCATGATCTTAAAACCCACCCGAGCGATCTCCGTCAGCATCTTCTTCGCTTCCACCGTGGACAGCTCATCCTCGGCTTTCGCCCCCGCGTCCCGGTAACAATGGGCGCAGGTCAGATTGCAGGCGTTGGTGGTGTTCCAGGAAATGATCATCGCCCGTCCCCCGCGAGGCCGATCTCTTCATCCGTCAGGTAGCAGGCGGGATCGGAAGCCCAGAAATCCCCGGTACGCGCTTCGGCTCGAGTGCGGAAATTCCCGTTGCACACGGAGAGGAAGCGGCAATCGGCACATCGGCCCCGGAGCAGCGGCTTACGATCCTTCAGCCCCGCCAAAATAGGGTGCTTTGCCTCCCGCCAGATCTCGCTGAACTTTCGCTCCCGCACGTTGCCGAAGGTATGGTGCTGGGTGAATTGGTCAGGATGGACGTTCCCCTCCGGATCCACTTCCCCAAAGGCGATGCCGGAGCGGTTGCCCCCGTTCATGGACAAAAATTCCCAAATGCTGTGAGCCAATTTCTCGTTGCCCTCGGCCTTCGCCGTAAGGTAAAGGTAGACCCCGTCGCAGTGGTTGTCCACCGTGAGGATCTCCTTCTTTAGACCCCGGGCCGCGAAATCCCGGGTCCGGCGCAGGATGGTGCCCAACGCGGCCCGGGATTCTTCCGGCGTCACATCCTCTTCGGCCATGGCCTCGCCCCGCCCGGAATAGACCAAATGGTAAAAACAGGCCCGGTCGATGTGCTCCGCCTCTATGAAATCAAAAATGGGGTCGAGCTCCCGCACGTTGTGGGCATTGATGGTAAAGCGAAGCCCCACCCGCTGGCCCACAGCCACGCAGTTTTGGATACCCTGCATAGCGGCGGCGTAAGCGCCCTTCTGCCCGCGGAAGGCATCATTCACATCTTCCAACCCGTCCAGAGAAATGCCCACGTAAGTCACGCCGACCTCTTTGATCTTTTTCGCCGCCGCCGACGTAATCAGCGTACCGTTGGTGGACAGGGTAGGGCGCACGCCCCGGTCCCGCGCGTAGGCCGCCAGCTCGAAAAAGTCCGGCCGCACCAAAGGTTCGCCGCCGGAAAAGAGCAGCGCCGGGGAGCGAAACTCGGCCAAATCATCGATGAAGGCCTTCGCCTCCGCCGTAGTCAGCTCGCCGGCATGAGCCGCGCCGTCAGCGTCCATATAGCAGTGACGACAGCGAAGGTTGCAGGTGCGGGTCATATTCCACACCACGACGGGCCCTCGCCCCGCCGCAGTCCCGTGCTTCATGCGGGCTGCGCCCGGCCGGTAGCGCAGCTCGTCGCCGCTGTAATCGTCACCTACGATAAGCTTCGTGACACTAATCATCCCTGCCCCATCCCCCCGGGTATGTAATTTCCCTTAGTTTTCCCCCAAGCGCGGGCGCAGGCCGTTCAAGAGCAGCTCAATCTTCAGCCGCACGTTGTCCATGAAGGAATAAGGCAGCGAGCTGAAGGAAGCCGCCTGGAAGATGGAATGGAACATCTCCGTTACCAGTTCCGCTGAAATCTCGGCGCGAAATTCTCCGCGTGCCTGCCCGTATTTTACCAACTCCACAAATACCGACTTGAAGGCCGGAGCCATCTTTGGCCGGGGCATCATTTTTTTCATCGGGGATGCTGTCCGGTCCGCCACGCTCAAAAAGAGCGGCAGAACGAAGCGGTTCGCGTCCAACTTCTCCGCTGTCTTCAGCATGACAGCAGACAAGGTATCGGCGGCCGACCGCTTCTTTTCCATCATATCTCGGGACGTCTCCCGGGCTTCCTCTACGATCTGCTCCAACAGACACAGAAGCAGCGCTTCTTTCGACTCAAAATAGTTGTAGAACGTGCCGATGCCTAATTTGGCCGTTCCCATGATGTCAGCGATGGACGTTTCACGCACACCCTTGGCCATAAATTGACTTACAGCTGCTGCCAGGATGGTCTGTTTTGATTGCAGCTTCTTTCTCTCGCGTCGTCCCATGATTTCCACCATGTGTTTCCCTCCTCTTTCTTCGTTGCTCATACATGATATTTTGGCTGAAACAGCCTCTTTTATTATACCGAAAATCTTTTCAAATTAAAAGAGTTATTGAAGAATTTTATTGTAAATCTCACCCATCTTATACCCAACCCCCTATAGGAAGAGCTTCGCCGGCAATAAAAATTTTTCGCCCCCCGGCTCTTGCCCTTTCGGGCCGCAAAAACGGCCCCCTCCGCCAAAGAAGGGGCCGCCCGGGCTGCGCCTTACCAGTGATACTTTTCCCCGCGGTTGATCTTGAAGGCGCGGTAAATCTGTTCCATGAGCAGAAGGCGCACCATCTGATGAGTGAAGGTCATCCGGGAAAAGGACAGCCGCTCCGCCGCGGCTTCTCTCACTTCTTCGGAAAGGCCAAAGGGGCCGCCGATGAGAAAGGTGAGGTCGCTTTTCCCCTCCAAGGTCAAGGACGCCAGGCGCGCCGCTAATTCTTCTGAGGAGCGTGCCGTGCCGAACACATCTAAGACAAAGAGGTAACTTCCCTCGGGCACGCGCTGTAAGAGGCGGCGGCCTTCCCGGATCAGGGTCTGCTCCTTTTCTGCCGGAGAAGGACCATCGCCGACGCGTTCCTCGCTGATTTCGATAATTTCTACGCGGGCCAGCGGAGTGAGGCGTTTTCGAAATTCGCCGATGCCCTGCGCCAGATACGGTTCCTTGATTTTTCCGGCAGCGACAACGGTGATCTTCATCACGATTCGGGGATAGCTTCCAGTGTCACTGGCAACGTCAGGGTTTCCCCGTCACGCCGGATCTTCACCTGCACCTCTTCTCCCACCTGGTGGGCGGCAATGGCAGCCCGAAGATCGCCGACGGTATTCGTCTTCTCATCGTTGATCTCCAAAATGATGTCGCCCCGCTGAATCCCTGCTTTGTCCGCCGGGCCGCTCAGGGTGAGATTCTGTACGTAGACGCCCGCATCCACATTGAGCTGATAGCCGGCCCGGGCCGCCGTCTCCTTGTCAAAGACCCCGACCCCCATGTAGGGACGGATGACCCGCCCGGTGGCCATGAGCTGATCCACAATCTCCCGCACCGTATTGATGGGGATGGCGAAGCACATGCCCTCTACGTCTTCCCGGGCGATCTTTATGCTGTTGATGCCAATGACGAGGCCGTCGGCGTTCACCAGCGCGCCGCCGGAGTTACCGGGATTGATGGCAGCGTCTGTCTGAAGGAGTTTCACCCGGCGCTCCTGAATATCCAGGGTACGGTTCAGGGCGCTGATGACCCCGACGGTAACACTCCCCTGAAATTCCTGTCCCATGGGATTCCCGATGGCAATGGCGGGCTCTCCCACCACGATGTCATCCGAATCGCCGAACTGAGCGGCGGGAAGATCGTCGGCATCCACTTTGATCACCGCAATGTCCGTGGGCGCGTCCACGCCCACCACTTTCCCCTTCAAGGTGCGGCCGTCAGCCAGAGATACCAGGATCTCCCGCGCGCCGTCAATGACGTGATTATTCGTCACGATGTACCCGTCTTTACGGAAAATGACCCCGGAACCAAAGCCTTCCTGCTGGATAGGGTTATTGAACCAATCCCGCACCAGCGTCTTGTTGGTGATGCCCACCACCGCCGGCCCCACAGCTTCCGCCGCCCGGACAACAGGTGTATTGCGGGCCGCCGAAAGGTTCCGGGAAACGGCCGTAGAGGCCACGGGAATGCTGCTCCCCCCAGCATCGTTCGCCGTATTGGCCCGACTGTCCGTACAGCCTGAGAGGAGAACCGCTCCCACCGCGAAGGCCGCCGTCAACGCTCCCATTTTTTTCTTCCAGTTATGATAAAACCATCCCATCTGTATGCCCTCCTTTATCCTTGCGAAGATAAGGCCTATCCGCCCCCTTCGCGCTGTCATCCTGTATGTTTCTCAGCCGCTCTCGCCGAAACTCACCGGCTCTCGTTGTCGGGCCAAGGCAATGGTCAGGCCGGAGAGCGGCACTCCCTGCCGCCCAAGGATATCCCGCACCGTTTCTTCGGCTAATTCCGGCCGATTATTCTCCTCACTCAGATGGGCGAGAAAAACCTGCGCCGGGCGTCGCTTCATCCGCGCCAAAGCCCACGCAGCATCAAGGTTTGAGAGATGCCCTCGGCTGCTCAAAATGCGCTGCTTGAGAGGCCAGGGATAGCCGCCCTGCTTTAAGGTAGCCGTGTCGTGGTTCGCCTCTAAGATGAGAACGTCCGCGTCCTCGATGGCGTCCTGCACCGCGCCGGTAACGAAGCCTAAATCTGTGGCCACGGTACAGGTTCGGCTGCCCCGCACTCGATACCCCACTGGCTCCGCCGCGTCATGGGAGAGGGGAAACGGCTCCACCTTCACCCCACCGATGGCCATATTGCCCCGAAAGGGATGCAGGCACTGGGGAGGCAGGAGATCGCGCCCGGGCAGCGCCGCGATGGTTCCGGGGCGGCTGTACACGGGAAGAGGCACTTCCCGCAGCAGGGCGGCCAGCCCCGCCACATGATCCCGATGCTCGTGGGTAAGAAACACCCCGTCCAACGCATCCAGGGTCATTCCCAGCGCCGCCAGGCCCTGTTTAAGGCGCCGCAGACCGATGCCCACATCCAACAGGAGGCGCGTCCCATCCATTTCCATAAAAATGGCGTTGCCCTTGCTGCCGCTGGCCAAAATCGAAAGCCGCATCTTTCTCCGATCCCTCCCCGAAAAGCGCCGTTTTCTTAGGAAATCACTGATAAAATGAAAGCCGTCAGATTGGCGCAGGATTTTTGTCCTGCCGAGGAAACAAATCGAACGCAGAGCATGGCTCTGGGAAAATTTGTGACGTCGGCCGGGCGAAACGGGTGTGCCAAGATCATGGGCTGAATTTATCAGTGACTCCTTAATACAGCAGGCGGCTTTTCCACAAGTGGATTGTAGGAAAGCCGCCTGTAAATTTTCTGTAAATCCGCTGCGTGCTAAAAAGCGGCCGCACCGCGGCGGCGGCTCCCCCATCCGGTACCCACGAAGCGCCCCAACGCCCGGATGCGTTTTTCCATATCCGCCCGGTATTTTTCCGGCGCGTCCGCCACCTCAGCCTTGCCCGGATAAAGGGCATACAGGCGTCGGGCTTCTCCTTCCGTGAGATTCGGCATGACGACATTGGCCCCGGAGCAAAGGATCGTCTCCCGCGCCCCCGGCATAAGGGTTTCCATCGCCGTAGTGGCAGGGATATTCGCCTCCGGCAAAAGGAGCCGCACCGCCGCCACCAACCGGCGCACCAGCCCCATATCCCCCGGCCGCGCCGCGGCGAGCGGCGTATCGGCGTTGGGGATCAAGGGGCCGATGCCCACCATATCGGCGTCGATGGCCTGAAAAAAGAGTACATCCCGGGCCAAAGAGGCCACACTCTGCCCCGGAAGCCCTACCAGGCAGCCAGTTCCCACCTCGTAGTCCAGCCGCCGAAGATCCGCCAGGCAGCGGCGCCGCTCCTTGGCCGTCATGCCGGGGTCGAGAGCTTCGTAAAGGGCACGGTCCGTGGTTTCAATCCGCAGCAAAAAGCGATCCGCTCCTGCCTCTTTGAGGGCCTGATACACCGCGAAGGGGCGCTCGCCGATGGAGAGGGTAATCGCTACGCCCAGCGCTTTGATTTCTCTCAGGAGCGGAACGAGACGCGCCGGGGTGAACCACGGATCTTCCCCCGACTGAAGCACCAGCGTACGATACCCGAAGGCGTGCCCTTTTTTGGCCAGCGCCAAAATGGCCTTCGGCGTCAACCGGTAACGCCCCGCCTTCTCATTATCCCGCCGCAGGCCACAGTAAAAACAGTTGCGGCGACAGTAGCTGGAGAACTCAATGAGCCCTCGCAGATGAACGGCATCTCCCACGGTACGGGCCCGCACCCGATCCGCTGCCGCTGCCAAAGTCTCCTCCGCTTCCGGCGCGTCCAAGAGCGCCGTCAGTTCCATCTCTGTCAGGCGGTGCGTTCTCTCTCCCTGCTCAATCAAAGCCGCCAGATGAGCAGCCTTCACGCGCCCGCCCTCCGCTCTTTCACGGCTAAATCACAGGCCGCTTGATTGCCGCCGGATCGCTTCGCGAGATAAAGCGCCTCGTCGCTTCGCTCCACCAGCTCATCAATGCCATCGGCAAGGTTTCTCCGCTCCTCGGCGATGCCGATACTGACGGTCACATAATCACAGCGCCGCGCCTCGGTATGGGGAATATGAAGCGCCGCCAGCCGCTTTCGAACCTCGTTCGCCACGGTCGCTCCCTCCGTCATTCCCAGATTTTCCAAAGCGATCAAAAACTCTTCCCCACCGTAGCGCATTACTTTCCCGCCATAAGGCGCCGCGCAGTCGGCGAGGGTCTGTGCCACCGTCCGCAGACACTCGTCGCCGCGCTGATGGCCGTAAGTATCGTTATACCGCTTGAAATCATCAATATCTGTCATCAGGACGGTCAGACGGGAGAGATCCTTTCGCTCGCCCTGCCGCAGACGGCGAAGGTAGGTCAGATAATACTTCTTATTGTAGACGCGGGTCAGGGGATCGATGTCCGCATCCCGTTTCAGCTCAGCCTGTTTTTCGTTGAGAGCGGCCAACTCCTTATCCTGGAACGACTGGAAAAATGACTTCACGAGGCGTTCGTAGCGGGCGGCCATATTTTCCACCCGTATGGCGTCCATGGCTTCGTCTTCCCGCCGACAGTATTCATAAGCGCGCCGGTACTCCCCCAAGGTCTGATAAAGCCGCCCCAGCCGGGCGAATATCCGCTGCTGGGCTTGGAGTACGTAGCTTCCTGCCGCCACCTTTTCCGCTTTCAAATAATAGCTCTCCGCCGCGGCATAATCGCTCATTTTATATTTCAGATCGCCGAACTGTCGGTACAGGCAATAATCGAAAAGCTCCACGTAAAAACGGCGGCCGTAGCGAAGATAGACCGCCTCCGAAGCCTTAAGGAGACGCTCCGCTTCCTCCAAGTGAACGTCCCGCAGAATATAAAGACGCGAGCGGAGGCGATCGGCCACCGCCCCCACCTGGTCGCGCATATTGACCGCCATTTTGTCCCGCAGCGCTTCTAACTCCTCGATGCCTTTTTCCGCCTTATCCAAATCGCCGCGCTGAAACTCACTGCCAATAAGATTTAAGAGAATGCGCCCCCGAAGCCGGGGCGTGATTTCCGCATAATGCGGATCAGTCTGTATCTGGCGGTAGATAAAACGCATCTCCGTAAAATGCCCGATCTGTAGATATCCGTCGGCCAGGACGTGGAGCGCCATGGCCTCCGTCTCCCAGAGCTTATACTGACGGGCGGATTCTTCGGCCATGGTGAGGTACTCGCTGCCCCGGATGAAGTCGTTGAAAATGACCTTATAGATGTAGCCGATATGGAGATACACCCGGGGCAGCAGGTGGGAATCCGCTTTCTCGGCGTAGCGGGCGGCCTTTTGGAGGTAGTCCATCGTCTCCTCCGTATCCGGATCGTAGCGCCGATAGTAGAGCATGTCGATGTAGTGGGTCGCCAGCGCGTCATAGAGATGAAGATGCGACAGCGACCGCCGGGCCCGGCCGAAAAACAACCCTTCTTTATCCTCGTCCTTGTGAACGTACCAATAGATAGCCAAATGGGACTGGATTTTAGCCAGATAAGCGGTGAGTCCCGCCTCCTCCGCGTAGTGCAAAGCCTTTTGCCAATGAGGATATGCTTCCTCTAACTGATCGCTCTTAAAGTATCCCTCGGCATAGACATAGTGCAGCATCGCCTGCTCCACATCGCTCGCCGCTATCCCCATGGCCTGCCGCAGTATCTTCTGATACCGCTCGATGCGCGTAAAGCTCAGGCAGAACTCATACGTCGTTTCGTAGTAAGCGAGGATCTCCTCGATCTGGGCGATGTTCATGATTCCACCTCAAGTCCCGGGCTGTAGAGGACGCATCGGTTCCGCCCTCCCGCTTTCGCCTCGTAAAGCGCTTGGTCGGCCTCGTTGATGAGCTTCTCCACATCGGCGCGGTCAATGCAGACTTTAGCTGAAATACCCGCGCTCAGCGTCACCACAGCGGCAGCCGAAGAGAACTGATGAGGGATACGCTGCGCTTCCAAATCGTGGCGCACGGCCTCCGCCACCTCCAGCGCTTCCTTGGCGGAAGCCTCCCGAAGAAGGAGGAATTCCTCACCGCCATAGCGTATCGGCGTCCAGCCGTTCATCCGCTGTTCCCAAAGAAGACGCCCCGCCTCGCTCAGGATGGTATCCCCCTGGATATGTCCGTAGTTGTCATTATACTTCTTAAAAAAATCGACGTCCATCATGACCGCTGCCAAATTCTGAGCCGCATGGGCCTCTTCAGACCCATAGCGATCCAAAAACTTCGTCAGGTACTGCCGATTGTAGAGACGCGTCAAGGGATCCGTCTGGCTTGCCTCCTCCAGCCGCCGGTTCTCGGTGCGGAGTTTTTCCATGAGACGCTGCTTTTGCTCCAAGCCGTAGACGGCAATCAGGCACTCGGAATAAGCGTAGTCCTGGGCCTTGGACAGTTCTTCCCGCAGACGGACATAGCGGTTATGCTCCTCCACCGCCCGCCGATAATCTTCCTGCCGAACCGCGATACCCATAGCCATCTGGCAGACATGGAGCCGCAGAAACTCAAAATTGGTCCCGATCGTAAGCTTTTCGATCCACGGCAGACAATCGAGAGCCGCTGCGTAATTTCCTGTCCGAAAATGGTAGTGCTCCCGCACTTCCCAAACGATGAGCGCCGTAGGTAAGAAGCCCAGCCGGGGAAAGCTCGAGGGATATTCTTTCTCCAATACCTTAAGCTTCGCGAGGGTCTCCGGTGTGATATTTTGCGCTCGAATCTCTTTCAGCAACGCCTCCACCCGGAGGAGAGCCGTAAGCTCCGGGCCGCCTTCCCTTTCCGCTTCGGGACGATCCAGCATCGCCCGAAGAAGCGGCTGCGTACCCTCCTGCCACGCCGGAATCTTCCCTTCCAGGAGGTTCACCACCGCCATGGCAGCCAACTGTATCGCCTCTGCCCAGGCCATTTGGAAGTCCGGCTTTTTCCTGATATCTGCCACGATATGCCCCAAGAGGTCATTGGCATAGTGCCAATCTCCCACGGCAGCGTAGACTTCAATCAATTCCCGGGCAGCCGCACGGTAGCGGGCAGAAGTGGTATCCTGTGGCAGGCGCTGCAGTTCCGCTTGCAGGGTATGTCCCTTCATGAAGAGATCATAATATTTTCGCTGTAGATCGTCCACTTGTGTCACGCTCCCGCGAATCGATAAATCAATTATGGTTGAGGAGAGAAAATATACTCCACCACAGCCTCCATGGGAGAACCGGCTGCATAGGGCGTCACCGCCGTAGGTCTGGCATTGCCGCTGACGCGCTCCTTCGTGGCGTATACCGCCATGACAGAATCCAATATCTGATACGTCCGCTTTTTGCGGTCAAAATGAATGTGGTAAAGGTACAGTCGATCCTTATCGGCACAGACGATCTCCACCCGCGCCGTCACTTCGTGATCGTTTTTGAAATCCGGCGACTTCATGTCCACATAGTAACCTGTGTCGCCCCGAGCGTCTACGAACTCCATTTCCATGTCCGCCATATCCACAGGCGCTGCCAGTACCGCCGCGCTCCAGAGGAGCAATAGTCCCACCGAAAGCGCCGCCTGACGCATAATTCTCATCATTTCATTCCCGCCTCTTGCTGTTTTTCTCCCGGGCCTCCCCGCCTGAGAAAGGATTGTTTTGATCGTTCATATTATACCATAATCATTAACCACAGGTTTCGTCTTGCTGCGCCTTGATTAAATGTCAGGTACATATTCTCACTAAGTTTGCACTTGAGCGCTCCCTAAGTATTCATATTATACCATGGAACATCACCAAAAGCAGACGTATCGTGGATTATATTGATATATCAGTATTTTAACCACCCACTACAATCTCATTATCACCGTTAAAACGTCAAATAAGCACCTAAATAAGCACTAATTTACAGGTAGTTTTCGCCTACAATTTTAGCAGCTCTTTCATCCGCTTCAGGTATCCAATGTGCATATAATTGCAGTGTCGTTAAAATACTACTGTGTCCTAAACGCTTCGACACACTTTTTACATCAATTCCGTGTTTTAATGCTTCAGTGGCATTAAAATGTCGACATGTATGAAATGAGAAATCATCTGTAGGTCTTCCATACTTCCTAAAGAATCGCTGAACATAAGTGTCAAACACTGCATTTTTTATATATGTATCATGTGTCCCTGCAAACACAAATTCACTGTTAGGATTAGCAAAATCCATCACAACCTTTAATACAGATGGAGCTACCTTTATTACACGAAATGAGCTCTGTGTTTTTAATGGTTGGTCGCAAAGATTAGCAGCTACTTGTGTGCGTATTTCTATAGTGTCTTCATGTACGCAGCTCTTCCGGAGGCCAAGCAACTCACCTTTTCGTGCTCCTGTTGACAAGGCAAGTAGAAAGATAGGATAGAGACGAATGGACCTGTGTTCATTTAACTCATCAAATTCTTTCAAATCATTCAGTAGCTTTTTTATTTGTGTCGGTGTAGGGAGTGGTAAATCTGACTTTAGTCTTTGCTTTAATCCTCGTAATACTTTAACACACGGATTTTTCTCTATCAAGCTCTTTTCAATCGCGTTATTGAAGATAGCAGATAAATATCGTCTAAACATGAGTAAAGAGCCAGGAGCCAGCGGTTCTCCTGTATTTCGATTGTGTAAACTTGGTAGTAGCGTATTAAGGTATTCAGGTGTTATCTTATTGAGCCGTAGTGCACCTATATGTATGCCTACATTGCTCCATAATGTTTGATAACAGCGCTGTGTATTTACTGTGAATATCTTAGCGTTCTCTTCCATGTATGTCTTAAAGAAATCCTTCATCAGAGGTATGGGTTGATGAGCACCCAATTTTGTCACACGTAGCTTAGCGATTTTTTCCAGTGCTTCTTTCCTTGTCCTTCCTGTGCACGACCGGCGCACTTGCTTACCATCTACGCCTACCCCGATAGTTACTGTAATCTTAACGTGTCCGTTAGGCAATATAGTAACAGAGCCTTCTCCTTTCGGTCTCCGTAATCCTTGCGACTTGGTTTTTGCCATATATGATACTCCTCAGTTTTGGACTTCAAAAATTGAAAATAAATTCGTGTCCATATATATTTCCAGGCTGCATGCGGTGTCCCCCGTGGCCCCTGCCGACCGGCTGCCCGCCCGCTATCCGTCCCCGGCCCGCCTACGCCCGTCTCCAGCCGAACACAGACCGACGCCAAGCAAGCTCCGGGCAGACGCGGTAAGACACCATCAGATATACAGGCAGGCACGCGATGAACTCCTGTATAGAATATAATAAGCCCTGACGTATCAAAGTGTCAAGGCTATCGGGTGCTTGTTTGAGTGCTTATGTATGCTCTTTAGTTATATCGATACCCATAGGGGTATATGTATATACACTGAGAGAGGGTTGGTGTATCTGATAGTAAACGGGTAGTATAATATCAGTTTGTGTTTTATATGAACGATTGCTCATACATCGAAATGATTTTATACTTGAATTTGTATCTGTTAAACGTCTATCCGTACTCTTTTCGTCCTCTGTCCGTATACGTGCAGGAATCTGCTGATATTACGTTGAAATCCCTAACAGAAACAGAAAGGAAGTGATAATATTGAGTATAATTATACATAATTGCACTGGGGCTTTTTTGTTCCTATCCCCTATTTTAATCTTATTATATCTAAGTGATGACACGAATGAACATAAAATTCTCAAGGTATTTGGCGTATACGTAATACTGATTAGCCTCTACTTAGCTACTAATTAGCAACTGAATAATTATACTAAAAAAGCTACTCCTTGAGTGTCGATACTCATCGAGTAGCTTTTTTATTAGTTAGATTGTTTTTCCGTGTCACAAGTCGCGACTTTTCGACGTATTCAGTTATCAAATACTTTATAACGCGGCTGGGCGTCTTTTGTTGTGCTTCACAGACAGCGAAAAAAGCTGCTTTTAACGTATCATCGATACGCAATGCAAGGCGTCCATCATTACTCATTAGCATGCCTCCTTCTTGTTAGTACTTGTTACGTCTTTATTATAGCCTGATTTTTCAAGGTTTGCAAGCCCCTTCAAAAAAAAAATAAAAATTTTTGAAAAAGGAACTTGACAAACTCGTACTAACACGTTTATACTTAACTTGTACCAACAAGTACGCACAAACTACCCGCCGCGAAAGGGGGTGAAACGAGTGGGCAAAAGAAAGCCCCGGCGGAAACGGAAGAAGCTACCGAAACGCTTAAAGCTCTCTATAGAGCTAATAGTTGCTGTTATGAATACTGTAGCCGCAGTATCGCAGTTACTCATCACTCTAATTGAGTACTTAAAGCGCCGGTAGCGCACCAGTAGTAACGGTTCGGGGGCGTCAAGTCCCCGGCCGGAACTACTAATAGTATAGCACAAAGGGGGACGTTATGCAAAGACTTATCATCATCCTACAACTGATAACACTGGCCGCCCAAATCGGGGCCTTAACGCTGACACTAAGCAAATAAAACAAGGAGGAACATAACATGATTAACAAGATTCGTATTACGAAAAAGGTAGCGCGTGCATGCGCGCCCTGCCTGCTCTCTGTAGGATATTGCAATATTCAGCGTCTTCTCTTGCACTTAAGCCCCTATGCTTATAGTGCCGGTGTTTATGGCTGGGCATGTGACTATTACCACGTCGGTCATGATGTCGTAATCAGTACCGGTTATAGACCTATCGGATTGCCTGTTCCATACAGCTTATGCCAAAAGTATGAAAACGCAGCGGCAAAAGCATGCAAAACTCACACACCAACTAAAGCGCGAGAATATATCAGTAACGTTCTTCTTCCGCGTTTTGTGTCAGAAGCTAAAAAGGCAGCCACGAAAGGAGAGAAATAATCATGCATAACAAAGTAAAAATCACCAAGAAGGCCGCCTCGGAGAGTACCCCGTGCCTCCTCTCTGTCGGATATTGCCGTATTCAGACACTTCTTCAACACCTAAGACCATTCGCTTATAGTGCTGGCGTCCACGGTTGGTTATGTGACTACTTCGACGTCGCGGACGGTGTCGTAATTAGTACTGGCTACGCCCCTATTGGGCTGGCAGTACCTTATGAACTGTGTGAAGAGTACGAAAAGGCTGCACAAAAACTTTTTGCGACAAATCCTTTTCATAAGGCGCAGGCATACGTCCATAACGTACTCCTCTCTGAATTTGTGGAGAAGGCAAAAAAGGCCATCAAGAAAGGGGATAAATAGATATGAAAAACAACGGTATCATCATTAAAGACAGCAACGCCGAACGTATTGAAGCACTACTGAAAAGAGTACAGGGCAAACACTCCGCCCACACTATTGGCAGCTACGCCCATCTCCTCAATCTCATTTATGCCACTCGCAGAGGGACGCCGTGGGAAGAGGGACGTCTTACGGAGGCCACCCTATATATTAAAGTGGGAGCTGGACACTTTTCGGGTGCGTACAATTACCCGGCTATGGGGACGTGTGTTACCATCTCTTACTCGGCCAAAGGTGACGCAAAGCTGACAAACGCCTATATGGCTGATATTAGAAGAGGTAAACCTTACATATGGACACTTGTAGCAACCATGGCAGCACGTATTCTGAGGCAGTATAACGCCTATATACTGCCAGATAAAGTTGACTAATACAACCAAATTGTCGAGTGACGAATGGCTCGACTTTTGCCCCGTACATCACTCAGAACTTAGTATCGACATGAAAAGGAGGAAAAACACCATGAAAACCTATTATCAAGTGATATCCAGCTTTGACGACAATGGCACTGTAGCAGCGGCCATCGTTGGCACCATACAAGCGGCAGAAATACCGGAGAGCAACTACATCTCTACTCGCTACTTCGACATTTATTCTGACTGGTTTGAGAGTGCCAAAGAAGCGCAAGCCTTCATCAGTGCAGCAGAGGAGGCTTGAGTTATGGTAGGAATCCACTTTCCCCTCTATCTCTACGACCACGGACAAATCGTAGGGAACAAGAACGTAGCCCTCACCATCCCCGACGGCGGGACCGCATACCTCACCACAGACAAAGGGCAAGCCCCTATCCGTATCCGCCCAAGTAAACACGAGATAAACAGGGTACTTGTAGGCGTCCGGGGTAAAAGTACTCTCATCGTCGGCAATATAGCGGATGATGGCACCGACGGCCTCAACGCCCTCCGTCATTACGCAGCACATGAAAGCCCGAATGAAACGACATACAGCTTCCTCGCCGCATGCTGCCGGAACTTAGCAGAAAAAGCCGGTATCCTGTAGCGTCACTACAAAGTAAATAAGGGGTAGCGAAGCCTAAAAATTCACCTTTTCGTCACCCCTTATTAAATTGTGCTCTTTTTGGAGAACAAATGTTCTATTTAATTGTCGCATGAATAGAAGAAACAAGACTTTAAGGGGGTACTCAAATGTATACAGTAGAAGACCAGGACGCCTTAGAAGCCGAATCTAAGGCCGCCGCTGAAGCCCTCATTCGGGCGAGCTATGAAGCGGCAGAGCGCGACGGCAAAGCTGCTGAAACTACGGTAGGAAAACGCATATCCCGCCACGTGTGGGACGACATCCAGGCAGCCATCGAAACCATTATCGCTCGTGCGGACAACCCCAGGCGCGGCGTTGTTCCAGCATACGTTCCGCTCTTAGAAGAATTAACGACTATCTACAAAGACAACCGAAGCGCTCTCGTAGACGTCTGTACGTTATCTACAATCTCAACCGTTATCAGTGGTATCTTCACATCAAAAAAACCTGCGACCATCTCGACTATCACACTGGCCATCGCGGACGCAGTACTTGACGAAGCAAGTGTTCAACGTTTCTTCCGTACCGCTGAAGCTATGGCTGGTGAAGAAGATAGGGAACACCATCTACATGGTGCTGCCCTTGAAAAAAACTTTAAGGACGCCATAGAAAAGCGTGTTCAATCCTCCTATAAACGCACCTACGCCGTACGCCGCATGATAGACGACGGAATACCGCCGTTACACTGGCCGAAAGAAGCCCGGTTAAAGTTGGGCTCTGTCCTTCTTGACGCCGTCATGACTGCTGCCCCCATCTTTACTATCACCAAAGGCGCCAATAACGTCTCCTCAATCGTACCCCAGGATTGGTTAGCTGAAACGTGGGCACACAACATAGACCTTTTATGCAAAGTGGCCCACAAATTTATCCCACTAATCATCAAACCTAACGCATGGCAAAGCCCCTATGGCGGAGCTTATTATGGGGCCTACCGCCCTTTCACCAAGCTCATCCGGCTCTACGACGGTGACAATCAGTTTATCAAAGATTATCAAAAACGCCTCACCACCGTGGACCTCACCCCCGTCTACGCCGCCATCAACGCCCTGCAAAACACTGCATGGACCATCAACATCAATATCCTTAAAGCCGCTAATGCCATCATCGACACTGGCGGTAATTTAGGCAACCTTCCGCAAACTGAACCATACGCTAAACTTCCGGAACTCCCCAACCCTACAGATGAAGAACTGAAAGAACACAAGAAAAAAGCCGTCGCCCTCTATCGTCGGGAAGAAGCGCGGAAAAGCAAAGCGTGGCGGACAATCATCGCCGTCAAGACGGCTGAAAACTACGCCAAGTATGACGAGCTCTACTTCCCGTGGAACATGGACTACCGTGGCCGCCTCTATCCGCTCACAGCGACACTATCACCCCAAGGCGACGACCTCCAAAAATCCCTCATCCTCTTCAAAAACCCCGTTCCCTGCAAAAACGAAGATGACTGGAAATGGCTGGCCATCCACGGTGCGAATACAGCCGGTGTGGACAAAGTACCTTTTGAGGAGCGTATTGCATGGGTAAAAGCCAACGAAGACGCTATTTTGGCCGCAGCGAAAGACCCCCTTGAGGACACACGCTGGCACATCCTCTCAAGCAGCGAAAGCCCCATGTGCTTCCTCGCCTTCTGCTACGAGTGGGCACGGCTCAAAGTCTACCAAAACAATCATGGCGGTTCCTGTATTGGCTTCGCTTCCGGCCTCCCCATCGCCTTTGATGGCACCTGCTCAGGTCTTCAGCACTTCTCTGCTCTTCTTCGCGACGAAATCGGAGGCCACGCCGTAAACCTTACGAACACAGGAAAAGTCCAGGACATCTACACCATCGTTGCCGACAAAGTCAATACCTGGCTTCTAAAAGACGCCGTAAGTGGTACTATCGACGAAGTAAAAAGGGGTAATGATGGCACACCCTTGCAATACCCTGATGGCAGTCCTCGCATACGCTATGGTTCACGCACTTTAGCTCAAGCGTGGGTAACCTTCAACCGGGACAAATTCGGTACCGACGGTATCAAGCGAAAAGTCTGTAAGCGGAGCGTTATGACCTTGGCCTACGGCTCCGGGCAGTACGGCTTCAAGGAGAACCTCATCACCGACATCATCAAACCATATCGCCTTGAACACCCCGACGACAGCCCTTTCACCCCCTATAACACCAATCAAGCCGCCGTCTACATGGCAAGGCTTATCTGGGATGGTGTCAAGAGTACCGTCGTCAAAGCGGTTGAAGGCATGGAATACCTAAAAAATCTTTCAGCTCTCGTCTCTAATGACGCCAACGTTGTCACTTGGCACTTACCAGATGGCCTCCCAGTGCAGCAAAACTACATCACGGAACAACAAAAAGAAATCCAGCTCCGTGTTGCCGGGAAAAAACTCCGCTTTTACTTTAAGGACAGCAATGGTGAAATTGATAGAAGGCGGCAACGGCAAGGGATAGCACCGAATTACATCCATTCTTTAGACGCCTACCACATGCGTTGTGTCATACGGGCCGCAGCAGCCGAAGGAATAACAAACTTCGCCATGATACACGACAGCTTCGGCACCGACATGGGTAGAGCCGCCGCCCTCTATCGTATTATCCGGGAACAGTTTGTAGCCATCTATGCCGGACACGACCACCTCCAAGACTTTGCACAAGAAATGGCTGACCTTATTGAAAGTAACAGTCAACTTCCCCCAGCTCCGACGTTCGGTACTCTTGATATAAAAGAAGTGTTAAATAGTCAATATTGTTTCGCTTAAAGAAAAGGGAGAGGCTTAAACCGGCTCTCCTTTTTCTTTACCTAAAGTTTTCTAAATCAAAAGAAAAAATAATTGGAGCACGAGTATACATGGCGGCTAATTGTCGCACGAATAGAAGAAAGACGAAAAGAAGAGCTTAAAGAGAAACCTGAAGACCCTAAGCGTAAATCTATAGATAACTACAACAGCTTTAATAAAAAGTAAAGCCTATAGATATTCCTAAGGTTATATTTACTGTTACTCTTACTATTTTTCTAAATGTTACTCTTACTATTTCACTATCTACCCACTTTCCAGTGTCTCTTATCTTCCTTGTGTATCTTTTTTCTCAGTGCCCAGCAACGCTTTTCCTCAACTTTTTAGGGCTGTTCCCTCAAAGTCCTAAATTGTGTCAAACAAAAGAAAAAATAATTGTCGCACGAATAGAAGAAATAAAACATTCGTAGCTGGAAATGGAGGTAAAAATGAAACTTAAACTATACGGAACTGAATATCTATTTCCTGATTGGTCAGAGCTGACGCTATTCGGTAAATGCCTTATGACGCTGGATATCAGCGTTGGTTTCGTCTTTGAAACGTTTGACTGGCTCGGTCGAAATCTAATTCGACACCTTCCGGACCCGACACGAATCTTCAAAATCTATAAGGAGGAAAACCGCGCATGATACCCTTCAGACGTGAAATCTGTCTTACCTGTAAATTCTATCATCAAGGTCGGGGTGACTTTCCCTGCGTCAACTGTGACAACGGTGAGCGCCAAGCGCCTACGCGTCTTTATTGGTGTGCTCCGGATGTCATCGGTGAAGCAAATGGCTACGAAAGCCACTACCAAAGCGACCACCAACCTTTAGAAGCCATCCAGGCCAACCGGCCCCAGGAAGAACTCATTGGCTTTCTGATTGGCAATCTCATCAAATACACCTGTCGCTTTGGCAAAAAAGGTGATAAGGCCACGGAAGCCAAAAAGATTGTCCGCTATGCAAACTGGCTCCAAAAAGCCGTCGACGGGGAAACCATCGACCCCCGAAAATAATTGTCCCACGAATAGGAGAAACAAAACATCCCATAACAGAAAGGAAGTTTGATAAAAATGAAACCTCAGCAAATCACTACCCCCACGGGTGAAGCCCTCTTTGCCCACGTTAAAAGCACTGAAATCATCCTCGGCAAAGATACCGGTAAATACACCGTCATGCTCAAGCTCAAGCCCGCCGACGCCGCCGCCCTCAAAGGAAAAATTGCTGCCGCCTGGGAAAGTTTCAAAAAGAGCGACGACTGCAAAGGAAAGAAATTCGGTAAAACGGAACCCAGCCTCGGTATCAAGGAATACAAAGACGAAGAATACTTCAAATTCTCTACTAACAAAACCATCAAATGCCGCAACGGAGAAACTTTTGAAAATCACGTCGCCCTCTTTGACGCAATGGGGAAAAGCGCCGGTGCTTCCATTAAAGAAATTGGCAATGGCTCTAAAATCCGTGTCGCCTGCGACCTCATTCCCTTTTACATGACTAAGGATATCCACGGTGTATCCCTACGGTTGAAGGCCATCCAAATCCTTGACCTTAAAGAATACGGCGACGCCCAATCCTTTGGTTTTGAAGCTGACGAAGCTGGCTGGACGAATGAAGCAGTAGCAGATGACGCAGCCGATGACGTTCCCTTCCCTACGGACGAGGACAGTGACTTCTAATGCCCTATCTCCATGGGGGGACGTGGCACTATCGGCCTAACCATGGCCACCGTTCTGGCCTTGAAGACACCATCGCCGAAGAAATCAAGGCCGCGGAAAATACCGTTTCCTACGAAGAACACTGCCTAACCTATACCGTCCCTGAAGAAACCCACACCTACACCCCTGACTTCGTTCTAAAGAACGGTATCATCATTGAAGCTAAAGGGCTCTTTGAAGCGGCTGACCGTAAAAAACACCTCCTCATCAAAAGGGAACACCCCAGCCTCGATATACGCTTCGTCTTTAGTAACCCAAGTACCAAAATCAATAAAGGCTCCAAAACTACCTATGCCATGTGGTGTGAAAAGCACGGCTTCAAGTGCGCCCGAAAGCTTATCCCAGGGGCATGGTTTCTGGAATCAAAACGCCCCACCAAAGGCCTCGAAAGGAAGGTGAAAGCCCCGTGCTGACCCTAAAGAAACGGGCTGAAACGGAGGGTATTCACCTCTACTTTCAGCCGGACCTCGAAGATAAAACCCTCACGGCAATCGAAAAAGAAGCCAAACGAAACGGCGGTTTTAATATCGGCTGTCATTACATCATAAGGCGCAATGGCAATCTGGAGAAAGGCATATCACGTGACGCTTATGCCTCTCCAACCTACGACGCTTATCAGACCTGTGTCTGCGTCGTCCTAACCACCGAAAAAATCACCGCCGCCCAAAAGCTCACGCTCAAAAACTTAGAAAAAGACCTCGCTCTCAAGGTGGTGTAACCATGGACTTTTCCGAAAGTGATATCGTTCAAATGCACGTGCCTTGTCCGGATTGCGGGAGCCATGACGCCATGACCATCTACACCAATGGCACTTACTGCTTTAGCTGCAAGAAAGCACATAAAGGCACCTATGAGAAGGTGGAGAAAAAGCCCCTTGCTGCAGGTCTCCTTACAGGCTGGGACTACGGCGACCTTCCCGCCCGGCATATTACCGAAGCTACCTGTCGTCGCTATAGCTATGGAAAGGCTGCTTACAAAGGTAATCCGGTGCAAATTGCTAATTACATGGACGATGAGGGAAATATCCTCTTCCAGAAGATTCGGGGTAAAGACAAAAAATTCTCCGTCAAAGGCACCTATGTCCCCCGCTTCTATGGTCAGCACCTCTTCTCTGGCGGGCGTAAACTCGTCGTCACCGAAGGGGAAATCGACTGTCTTACCGTCAGTCAAGTGCAGGGGAATAAATATCCTGTAGTGTCTATCCCTAATGGTGTTGGGAGTGCCCGTGCCGCATTCAAGGCTAATCTTGACTGGCTTTCTCGGTTTGATGAAGTCATCGTTATGTTTGACAGTGACGAGCCTGGGAAAAAAGCTGTCGAAAGCGTCAGTGGCCTTCTTCCTCCAAAGAAACTTAAAGTAGCTACCCTCCCCCTGAAAGACCCAAACGATTGCCTCAAGGCTGGACACCCTGATGATATTGTAAAAGCCATCTGGAACGCCGCTGAATATCACCCTGACGGTATCTTAAATGCCGCTGATTGCGAAGACCTCCTCCTTTCTACGGACGCCGACATCGTAAACTATACCCTTCCTTGGGCTGACGGTCTTACGAAAATGACCAGTGGCCTTCGAAAGGGGGAAATGCTCCTTTTAACAGCCGGGAGCGGTATCGGAAAATCCACCCTCGCTCGTGAAATTGCCTATCACCTCAAAATGGAGTGCGGATTAAAAGTCGGCCTCGTCATGCTGGAAGAAGCCCCTAAAAAAACTCTCCGGGACATTATGAGTATTCACCTCAAACGCCCCCTTCATCTCATGTGGAACGACAAGACAAAAAAGGCCGTTGCTAAAAGCTTTCCAGAAGTCTTTGGCGACGGTCGTTTTATTCTCTACGACCATTTCGGAGCCATCGAAGGTGGACGTCTCTTAGACAAAATCCGTTATCTCATCACTTGTGAAGACTGTGACTTCGTCATCTTCGACCATATATCCATAGCGGTGACGGCAATGGACGACGCAACGAGCGATGAACGAAAGACCATCGACCGTCTCATCACAGCGCTTCGCTCCCTCATCGAAGAAACAGGAGCCGGAATCATCATTGTTTCCCATCTGCGAAAGACCGACCTCAAAGGCACCCCCTTCGAAACGGGTGGTACCATCAGCCTCGACGACCTCCGTGGCTCAGGCAGCTTAAAGCAAATTCCTGATACCGTCCTTGCCTTAGAGCGAAATCAACAAGCGGACGACGAGGACCTGAAGAATCTGCTGAAACTGCGTGTTCTTAAATGTCGCTTTACCGGTGATACCGGTATCGCTGACTACGTACGGTTTAACAAAAAGACCAATCGTATCGAACCTGTAGACCCTTTAGAAATCAAAGCAACTGCAAATAAAGGAGATGAACCTTTTTGAATATTCCCGTCGCTTATACGGGCGTCACCCTGACGGAAATCCCGGAGAAAATAGCGGTTTATTTTGTCCTTGGGGATTGTCATCAGCACTGCCTCGGCTGCCACAGCCCTGAGCTTGGCAAACCCGTTAAATCACCATGGACTATGACTGAGTTGTGCGGTTATGCAGCGAATCAAATCAGTAAAGGTGCTAACGCCATCCTTTTAATGGGAGGCACGACAAATAATATCCGAAAGGATGACCTCATCCTCCTTATCAACCTTTTGGCCGCTATCGCTCCGGTTGGCTTATACAGCGGTTCTGACGATGACGACCTTCATTATGAGATAGCCAATCTCGCCCATTTAACATGGCTTAAAACAGGCTCATATCAAAAAGAAAAAGGAAGCCTGGAAAGCCCCACGACGAATCAGCATTTCTATCGTAAAGAGATTGCCTACTACGGTCGAAATCCCTTCGACATACAGCGGACCACGCACCTTATCGACCAGACCTACCTCTTTCAAAAGAGAAAGGATGAACAATCATGCTCCAACTGAATCCTATACAGATTAAAAGTGCCCGCGACTTCATCTATAGCTACAGTAACGCTAAGAATGCGGCCACCGGCTCTCTCGTTGACGCCAATGCCAATATCACCCAAAAGACTGTGGCTTCGCTGGAAAACGAACTCTATAAACCCTGCACCGTACAGCTTAACCGTAACCTTGTCAGCAGAGAATTAGCCGAATCTTTTGATACTGAGACTTCTCTTAACTACTTTGATGACCTCGCTCATCATATCATTTACGTCCATGATGAAACCAGTCTCAAGCCATACTGTGCTTCCATCAGCCTCTACCCCTTCCTCTTAGAGGGGACGAAAAACATGGGTGGCGTCAGCGGCCCCCCGAAGAATCTTCAGAGCTTCTGCGGCTCCTTCGTCAACCTCGTCTACCAGGTCGCCAGTAACTTTGCCGGTGCCGTCGCCACGGTGGAGTTTCTCCATTACTTTGACTGGTTCGCCCGGAAAGAATACGGCAAGGACTATCTGATAACCCACGAAGAGGAAATCAATCAGGAATTTCAAGGCGTCATCTATGCCTTAAACCAACCAGCCAGCGCCCGCGGTGACCAGAGTGTCTTCTGGAACATCAGTGTCTTTGACCACCCCTATCTTAAATCCATGTTCGGTAACTTTTACTATCCGGACGGTACACCTGTTGATATCGCCAGTACCATGGCCTTACAAACTCACTTCATGAACTGGTTTCAGCATGAGCGCACCAAAGAACTTTTGACCTTTCCCGTCGTTACTGCTTCCCTTCTTACGACTGACAAAGGCTTTGCCGACAACGTCTTTAAGACATTCTTAGCCGACCAGATGAGCAAAGGCCATAGCTTCTTCGTCTACATGAGTGATACCGTGGACAGTCTCGCCTCCTGCTGCCGCCTTCGCAACGAATTAGCGGACAACACCTTCTCCTACACCCTCGGAGCTGGTGGCCTCGTTACTGGGAGTGCTCAAGTCATCACCCTCAACATAAACCGTATTATTCAAGACGCTATTGAGAGCCATCTGGAAGAAGAAGCTGGTGACATCGACTGGACGAAAGACGTCAAGGCCGTTATCCGCCGTGTTCACAAGTATCTTGTTGCCAGTAAAGCTGTCTATCAGGACCTCATTGAAGCCGGGCTCCTCCCCGCCTATACAGCAGGATACATGGACATCGATAAGCAGTTTTTGACACTTGGACTTAACGGTGTTGTCGAAGCGGCGGAATACTTGGGGATAAAGATTGGCAGCCCTGAATACAAAACCTTTCTCCAGACGCTTCTTGGTATATTCAAAGTCATGAACCAAGAAGCCAGAGCAAAGTACGGCGTCCGCTTCAATACGGAATTCGTACCGGCAGAAAACCTTGGTGTCAAGAACGCTAAATGGGACAAGGAAGACGGCTATTTCGTCCCCCGCGACTGCTACAACAGTTATTTCTACGCCGTCGAAGATGACCGCCTCACCCTCCTTGATAAGATTGCCCTCTACGGGAAATCCATCACTGAAAACCTTGACGGCGGCAGTGCCCTCCACCTTAACTTGGAGCAGCACCTGAATCAAACCAATGCCATCATGCTCTTTGAAGCGTGCCGAAAGGCTGGTGTCCCCTATTGGACGACCAACGTCAAATGCACCATCTGCAATGACTGCGGGTACATCAATCCCGAAACGGAATTCGGCTGCACAAAATGCAAAAGCACCAATGTTGACTACGGTACCCGTATTATCGGCTACCTGAAGCGTATTAGCAACTTTTCCGCCGAGCGGCAGAAGGAAGCCGCGAAACGCTTCTACCACGAGAGGTGGTATCGGTGACATGCTTATATTTGATATCGAAACTGACGGCCTCCTTAATGACCTCACACAGCTTCACTGTATGGCCATCGCGGACACCGAAACCAGAGAAATTAGGGGCTATGACAACACCCAGGCCGAAGAAGGCGTCGAAAGGCTCTACGACGCCCTAAAGCAAGGGGAAAGTATCGCTGGGCACAACATCATCAACTACGACATCCCTGCCCTCGCTAAGCTATTTCCGTGGTTTCGGCTGAACCAAATTGATAAAACTCAGGTCTATGACACCCTTGTGGCTGCCCGCCTCATTTATTCCAATATTGAAATTCTTGACTTAGGCTACCTGAAGCGTCGGACGCTTCCCTCTAAGCTTTACAAATCCCAACGTCTCGAAGCCTGGGGGTACCGCTTAGGTATTCTGAAGGGTGGCTACGGAAAGAAGGAAAATGCGTGGGACGCCTATACCGAAGAAATGCTCCGTTACTGTGAGCAGGATGTCCGCGTCACCATGACCCTCTACGAAAAGCTCACCAGTGCTCATTACAGCGACACAGCACTTATCTTAGAGCATAAGGTCGCGTGGCTCATGGCGAAACAGGAGCGAAATGGTTTTCCCTTCGATAAAAAAGCGGCGGAAGCCTTAGAGGCAAAACTCCGCGCGCGGAAAGCCGTTATCGACCATCAGCTCATGACTGCTGTGCCACCTATCCCTGACAAGACTTTTATTCCCAAGAGGGACAACAAGACCCGGGGATATAAGGCAGGTGTTCCTATTCAGCGCTTTAAGGCCTTTAACCCTAACAGCCGTAAGCAGATTGAATACCTGATTCGCACCATGCACCATTATCAGCCATCAGACCCTGACCTCTATGACATCCCCGATGGAGCCGAAAGCCCTGACCTCTCCGAATATCGTCTCAAGATAGACGAAGCTACCTTTACTTATATTGAAAAAGACGAAGCAGCCTCGAAAGAAGTCCAGAAGCTCTCAGCCATTTTAGCGGAAGACCTCCTTATTGGAAAGCGCCTTGGTCAGCTTGCTGACGGTAAACATGCCTGGCTCAAGGAATACAACGAAAAGACTGGGCGTATCCATGGCCGTGTCATCACTAATGGTACCATCAGCGGGAGAGCCGCCCATGCCAGCCCCAACGTCGCCCAAGTCCCCGCGAATGGCAGCCCTTACGGGAAAGAGTGCCGGGCTTTATTTAATGCTGGTGAATGGTGGGAAGTGGGAATTGACGTCTCCGGTCTTGAGTTAAGGTGTCTCGCACACTACATGTACCCTTATGATAATGGGGCTTACGCCCATGAACTTCTCTACGGCGACATCCATACAAAGAATCAAGAAGCAGCCGGACTGCCAACCCGAGACGCTGCGAAGCGCTTTATCTATGCCTTTCTTTACGGTGCCGGAGACTTAAAAATCGGCAAACTTATCGGCGGTAACGAAATCGATGGTAAACGTATCAAGCGTAAATTCCTCCAGGCCACCCCTGCTATTAAGGACCTCAAGGCTGCCGTCACCGACACCTTGGCTGATACTGAACGCGGCCGTGTCATCCGCTGGAAGCGCCGCTATCTCAAAGGGCTCGACGGGCGTCTTCTCTACGTCCGCAGTATCCACAGCGCCCTAAACCTTCTTCTGCAATCAGCCGGGGCTGTGATATGTAAGGACTGGATAGTAAGGACTGAAGAGAGGATGACAGCGAAAGGTTTTACGCATGGCTGGTCTGGCGACTTTACCTACATGCTGTGGTGTCATGACGAAATACAGGTTGCTTGTCGCACCAAAGAAATTGCTGAGACGTTCATTGAAGAGGCAATATCCGCTATCCACGACACGGAAAAAGCCCTCAGTATCCGTGTACCCTTGGACGCAGAAGGAAAGATTGGAAGGAATTGGAGTGATTGTCATTAAAGTGCTTAATCTCTATGCAGGACTTGGCGGTAACCGAAAACTGTGGAAAAATTGTCAAGTGGTTGCTGTAGAAAAGAATCCAGAAATAGCGTCTGTATACCAAAAACTCTATCCAGAGGATACAGTCATTGTTGCAGACGCCCATGCTTATTTATTAGACCATTACAAGGAATATTCTTTTATCTGGTCAAGTCCCCCCTGTCAGTCTCACAGCAGAATACGCTATCAGCTTGGTGTCATGGCACGAGGGACACTGAAAGCTGTGTATCCTGACTTTCGGCTTTACGAGGAAATTGTTTTCTTGGCAAACCACATTAAGAGTGCTTGGGTTGTAGAGAACGTAAAACCTTATTACACCCCGCTCATAAAACCCACTGCTGAATTGCAGCGACATCTTTTTTGGGGAAATTTCCGTATTGAGAACGTCTTATTTCGCGGAGACCATGTGGAAAAATCAAGTATTACTGAGCTTATAAAGCACCATGGAATCGACGTCAAGGACATCCCATTAAAAAATAAGAGACAGTGCCTTAGAAATTGTGTGTTTCCCGCCTTAGGGGCACACATTTTTTATTGTGCGCAGAAATACCTGAATGCCTGAAAGGATTGTGAACCCTCATGATTATGAAGCGTATCAAATGCCCGAAATGCAGTAAATATCTTCTGCAAGGATATAGCTATGCCGTGGTTGGCGTTAGTTGTACCTGTGGACACTATGTAGACCTCAAGAATGGCAGGATACAAAATGACGGAGAAGGGAATGGAAAGCCACGAAAACCAAAGAAAAAGAAAGGAAGCCTGACGGATGATTATGACATGTGATTTTCGTACGATGCGTCACGCGGCGAAATATGTGGTATTTCGAGACGCTACCGACCTCATGGCACCTCTCATCATTATCTTCTCTTCGTGGAAACAAGTGAAGAAATGGCTTCGGGATGAAACACGCTTCGGCCAAGCAGTTTCTTGTAGTGTTCACCGGCGAGACGGACACCTCTGTGCCTACATCAAAGATGGTGAGGTGACGCGTCATGCCCCATGACAACAATACTGTTTATGAGCCCATCAGAAATGCGGAGCGCTATGGCATGAAGCCCAACCCTGACACTGGTCACGTTCTCACCATCCTCAGCCATTTAGGGGAAAATGAATTGAAATACGGTAAGCCATACTGTCCGTGCTTCCCCCAGCATAATGAAAGTACTGTCTGCCCGTGCCGCTACATGCGGATGTATCATGCGTGTCGCTGCGGCCTCTATGTCCAA